>Ga0209680_1000024_pt1 | contig 50841 bp, 40 predicted proteins | sample WorMetLIZISLAND1_FD_187413 | JGI IMG/M metagenome (GOLD analysis project Ga0209680, IMG submission 187413) | Marine gutless worms symbiont microbial communities from Max Planck institute for Marine Microbiology, Germany - Olavius loisae LIZARD... ... | reverse complement strand
GTCTCCTTGCCCATTTTCAGAGGCAGCAGCACTAGCCGGCAGGCCTGTAGTCATTCCGCCGGCCCCTCGCCAAGCCCGGCTATTTGCGGGTTTCGGTGTTTGGCGATTAGCAAACTGACTCTACTAGGCCTATCCCTCGAGGAGAGTAGCGAGAAGGGCGATCAGACGGTCGTAGGAGGACGGAAACCAGGACTCCACCGCCATATCGGCATTTTGTCGGCCTGGTTCGACGACGGCCCGTTTCGGCTCAACCAGAGTTCCCATATCGCATGGCGGTCGTCATCACGTCATGAGAACTGAAGCTGCCCATCGACCCTGGATATCTCTCTCACGACAGCATAGCCATGGCAGAGAATGCCGGCCCCAATCAGTGGATGGATCCGCAGAACCAGTTCGATGCCGATGTACCGAAGGGGGTACGCTGAATCGATTGGTTTGATGAGCTACCAAGGATTCCCGGCTGACTCGTACAACCTTTAACCGGCGGACATCAAATCCCCGTGGATAGAGGAATCATCATCCTCAAGCCCTTTGCAGTCGTTCCCATCGAGTCTCATCGAAGTCTCGGAGCTTCTCCCCCATAAGACCGTTGACCCAAAATCCAGCCCTCTCGTTCATCTCTTGCCATCCTATGCAGTCGGGCAGATAGCGTAAGAACCCCCTCGTCATAGGTCCGGATGAGTCGTTCCACTTTTTCCTTAGTCTGGGAACGGTGAGCCTGACAGTGACGGGGTATGAGACCCTAATGGTTGACCAATCTCATCAGGTACTTGTTGGCCTTCCACAGCCTTCCGAGTCGCGATTGAAGGCGGTTTCCATGTCCTCGTAGAGAATCCTCCCGGAGTACCGCACCGAAGTAACGGAAGGCCCGGACATGGCAGGCCGAAGTTGCCTTTTGGTCCATTTCGGTGCTGTGCATTTCAAAGGGTGTTCGGCTGAATTCGGGAACCATGGTGACTGTGTAGACCTTCCGGCGGTAACCGCCAATGTCACGCATCCTATCCTTCTTTCAGTCCACCTGGACCTCCCGGCATGGTCTCGAAGCGGATGACTGCTCGATTAGTGATCCTCTCAGACATCTTTGCGGCGTACTCACGGAGAATAGTCATTCTCCCTTCGTAGTCGAGTTCTGAATTTCTGTGTAGAGTTCAACATGACTGCCAGCTTCACATCAATGAAACTCTTGTAGGCGTAGAGCTTATTCGAGTAAATCCCCGTTTCTTCCTCGGTCCTCAACTGTGCGAAAAAGGCTTATCTTATCAGCACTCATCAGGCGCGGGGGAACTGCCGATGTTATAGTGGGCTATAAATAACCGGCCGGGCCGCGGAGTTGTGTCAGGCAGTTCCTACGCTAAAGCACCATCGACATACTTCTGCAACATATCCGCGAAAAGCAAATTATTCTTATTAGTTTTGAGATACTCATAATCGATATCTTGAATACTCATTTTCGAGGCTCGAAACGTTGAAGAGGAGGAGTACCAGTGAATAGCATATGAGGCGGACAAATCACAGAATCTATCAATATCGACTCGTTTATAACGTCGGAACAGGTGTTTAATAAGTCCAGGTGCTGAGGGATAAAAATAATCGGGTTGGAGTATTTCGACGCTACCAGCCAGATCTGTCACTACCTTTTGTAATAAAAAAGGCCCTGGTTTCAAGTGCATGTTCATTTCCACCGCTTCATATTGATTGAGTTTTTCAATCACTCCTGTTAGAAAGTCTCCAAATTTCTCCGATCCGAATACAGCGCCATTTACCGTTGGAACATAGGCTCCCAATTTGTTGTAGAGGGCATAGCCATGCGGAATCCTCTCACATATGTCCCGTAGTTTCACCAGCAGAAGGCTTCTAAGCTTCCAAAGTCTATCGCGAAAATTTGTTGGATGCAGTATATATTCCGGGAAGAGTATTTTTTCCCTACCCAGAAACGCGGTTCTATTTGTTCGAAGCAGCAGTTCCCTAAATGGGCGCAGAACCACAATGTCCAGATCCAAATACACCCCACCATATAGATAGAGTACTGCATATCTCAATATATCAGATTGGATTAGAGGATTTCTCTCAATTAAGCTTCTTTGCTTACCGAGGCGAAACAGGAGTTGATTCCCACTTGGAAAGGCTTCATCAAAGTCTAATTCCTGTAAGATAACTCCCGGTAATTCATCAAGTCTATTGAACCATTTCTCATCGGGGCCAAGGTACTTATGGTGAACAAATATTCTATCAAAACCGCCATTTTTAGCCGCGCTATAGACCGACAAATAATACAACCAAGGGAAATTAGATCCAATCCATATGAAATGTGCCTGGTTGGGAATCATACTGCAATATACACCTATCTCGTAAACCCGCTAAAAAATTTCTACTAGCTTACAACGGATTTTCGAACTATGCTCCTTGTTAGAATTAACCACTGAGAAAGCATCTCCTTCATTAAGCCCCTTACAAAAGATGTGTTGTTTAGATATCTTTTCCGGAGAAAATCTTCCTGTTCCTTGTTTATTTCCTGTACACTTCCTGTTCCTTTGCGCTCGCTGATTGTCCTTTCAATAAGATATATCCACTGATCGCATATCTTGGAAACTTTGTACTTCCGTGTTTCCTTTCTCGCCATCCTACCCATTTGTTCAACCCTAGCTTCGCTGTCCATGAGAGTGCTCATACATCGGGCAAGGCTAGTTTCCGTCATACTATCGGCAAGTAGGCCCGTAGTTCCATCCTTAATCAGTTCATTAACTCCAGAGCAGGAAAGGAATCCAATCACGGGTAAACCATAATGGTAGCTTTCTAAGATTGTTATTGGAAATCCCTCATACCTTGATGGAAGGCACAGAAATGTGGCATTGCCATACTCGTTTTGAAGTTCACCAAGTTCTCCCTTCAATTCGACTTGGCTTGCCAAATCTAGTTGTTGTACTAATTCACGATACTTCTTCTCACTGCCATCCACATCTCCGCCGATAATTTTAAGCTTCCAATCCGGGTACTTATGCCTAATCGCGGCAAATGCCTTAATTAAGATCGAGAACTGCTTAACATCTTCCTCTAGTCTTCCAACAGCGATAATAGTTTTGTTAGCGAATATGCGTTCCCTTCCCGCGGGAATTGAATCCGCAATAGCGTTCGGAATTACGGTTATTTTATCCCTAAGAGACTCTTCAATCGACTCACGATAAGAGGGTAATAACAAGTGTATTGAATCGGCGAATGTCATGAGCAATTTTCTTTCGCTGTGATTCCACATTTCCTGCTCAATTTTCCAGGGATTCGAATGCTCGGATAGTATTAACGGGATATCCGTGTTCTTCATGATATGCGGCCACCATCTCATCGCGGCTCCCACCGTCATTGCAATTACAATATCGGGCTTTGTTTCCAATATTGCTTCGCGAATCTTCTTTCTGCAAATTTCCGTATCAATCCATCTACTGTTAATAAGTGTTGTCCCCCGGGGTAGCCGGTAGAAGGGTTTGGCCCTCATATTCGGTGAATTGGCTACCACCGTCAGAGAGTGTCCCCTCTCCACAAGAGCCGAGCAGATGATTGAAGCCACTTTCCCCAAACCACCGACAGACTTAGTTAAGTTCCAAATTGCAATACAAATATTCATATCACTCCGATCAGAAACCAGTTATTCTAAAGCCATTTTCGGGAAGTTTGAAAGGCATATGAACTACAGAAATCTAGTTGCATCTTAGAGAAATGGTGATTTCACAAGAACGATTGGCCGATTGGGGGTTCACTTCGGGAGATTTGAACGCTAACTGAAGGCATCATAGGGAATCTCGACTCTCTCATCCTACTAGTAGTCTCAGTAGCCTGCCGATGTCATCCCAGCCAAACCATGAGGAGGTAGTCTCCCCGTTTTGAACCGAGCTGGAAGGAACTCGCTCGAGTGTTATATGACTTAATAATCCGGATAAACAGCTTCAAAATGCAGTTGAATGGAAAATCGTTTCCGATATTTGCGAGGCTAGGCTTAGTTGCATCAATACGCAACTCCTATGCTATTTTACTTGAGAGTAGTTCATAAATTTAAGAACCACTCATTCTCAACCTTCACATACTCAACCGGCTTTTTCTTAATTCCCAAGGCAAGCTCTTTGAGTTTGTCGGCCAACTGCTCGCCATCAACTAGATCGATAGGCGCGGCATCATCTCGGTTGGCTTCATCCCTGGCAGCTTTAGTGAAGCTTCCTGTAGTGATAAACTTATCTCTGTCAGTCCGTCCGACAATAGCGCCCCTGAAATTTCTAATTTCTTCCACACTAACTGAACTCTTGTACTTCTTGCACTGAAAGGCAATGTGAAAATTCAACAAGCCGTTAATGCAAGCGATGCCCTTTCCGTCAATACCTCCATCACCGGTTCTACCGGTAACTTCTACTTGAACAAAACCAGATTCGCGTAGCATTCGTTGAGTTAACCGTTCAAAGGCAGCAGGGCTCATTTTTTCAACTAGAATATGGTGAAGTTTTTCTCGCCACCCTAAGTCTTCCGCTGGTGTGAAGTCTGCATGCTCGATTTGACCGTCGGGAGGTTCTGTTGCAGCAGTTTTTCCTCTTTGAAACGAACGCATCTTTTTGATAATTTTCTGACTGTCAATTTCCTCTAACCGCCATGCTCTATCTGTTAAAGTCCAAACACCGCGAGAGGAATTTTCAAGATACCCAGCCTTTTTCAAATAAGTTCGAGCCCACGCGAGATTGTATTCAATCTTTGTTCGGTTGTCTTTTCCGAGAGCGTGAGGAATTGCCACTGTTTCTTCGTCAAACTCTTCCAGCTCGATGACTTTTTCGTAAATCTCGGAGATATAGCCAGAGCCTCCCAGATTTTTTAGAGCCAATCGGTATCATCAGTTTCTCAAAGCTAATCTTTTTCATCCTTTTAGCCTCTAGCCACAGTGCAGCGAATATCTTCTCAAGAATACATTTTCCCCTTCTGATCGGCAAGTTGAATACCTAGATTGCCCATGGACCACGGGAATCGGTTTTCTATACATTGTTTCGACATAGCCCGCAAAGCCCAGCCACCAGGTTTCAGGCAGTCATTCTTAGATGTCCGCAAGAATGGAAAATGCTTGTAAATGGGCACAGCGGAGCATCGAAAGAGCAATATTCCTTATGAAGAGGCATCTTCCGCCTATCTAGATTCGCGGCTGGGCATCGATAATGCTCGAAATTTCAGGTACTTCTACTTCCGGCACCCTGGCAGCTCGAGTCATTTATCCTACACGGAAGGTGAACTAAGAACCATCTTCCGACTTGGGATAGAGAACTGCCCGAATGTAGTTATCATCGTTTAAGTAGTTACGCGCCGTTTGACTAAGTATCTCTGCACTAAGCAACTCATACAGAACCTGCCTATTAAGCAGCTTCCGATAATCGACGCCTGTTGCCACTGAAAAAACGATTTGGTCCAACCACCAGTCATTTCTCCCTAGGTTCCCGGTAAAATTTCGCTTCTGCGATGCCGAAACATCCACGGCATACTTTTCTTCCACATCACCATTCCGCCACTGACTAACAACGGATCGTACCCTCTCACTGAGTTCTTCCACCCTATCGGGCGCACAGGAATATTGAATCACGAATTGATAGTCCTTAACCGGTGCCTCATTCAACCGTGGGTAAACCCCTATGCTGTAAGTTCCACCTATATCCTCCCGAATAAACCGTGTAAAAGCCATCTCCAGTGCAGCAGCAAGAGATTGGATTTTGTACCGCTCGGCAAAATCCCCATTCCACTGCCCGCTCCAAACATGGGTAACCATGCTAAGCGCTTCAGAACCAGCCTTCAGTGAAACATCCCTAACGCCAAGAGCGTTCCTCATGCCGCGGTCCACCCAACCCTCACCGGCATAGCCGGCAGTCAGTCCTCCCAGCCAGCGCTCAACGGCTTCTTCGATGGCCAATGGATCAAAATCTCCAACAATAATGAATACGAAATCTGCCGCGCCTGCAAAGCGCTCGGCAAAGATTTCCAGAGCCCTATCCATATCTACCTCGTTGAAACGCTCCATGGTAATGGGTCTGCTCCGTGGATGCCCATCAAAAACAGTTTCCCAAAGGAAATCGTTGTAGCGAACCATGGGCGATGCCTCGCGATACTTGATTTTTTCGGCGGTTCTAATTTTGAAGGCTTTCCACGCATTTTCATCCCTCCGAGGTTCGGTGAAATGTAAATAAAGCAGCTCCAGCAGCGTTTCAAAATCATCATATGTCGCGGTGCCTGTAAATCCTTCGTGGTTGTCATGGATGTATGGCTCAATAGAGGTATTTCTACCTGCCAATGCCTGGGCCAGCTCCAGCGCCGAAAAACTTCCCAGGCCACCTTCATTAACCACATCCACCGCATACTGAGCCGAGATATAATCCTCATCTTCCACCTGGGAAAGTCCTCCCTCGCTATAAGCCCGAAGAAGTATTTCCTGAGCCTTGTACGAGGTTGGCTTAAGGATAACCCTCGCGCCATTGGACAAGGTCCAAATATGTACACCCACCTCTTCGATCGTTGAGCGCGAGAGGATGCGTCCGGGTTTCGGTGAGGTTGAAACCAGCACATCGGGGACCATCTCGTCCACCCATGGCACGAGTTCCACGCTCCTCGCCCTATCGAAAACCTCAAAAATAACCTCATCGCTAAGCTGAGTAATCTCCGGAACAGAGGGTCCCTTAACAATGACAACCCGGTTTTTATCGCTAAGTGGAACCTTCGAATACGCGGTAAGTTCTTCCAAATCGATCGTAGGAAGAATTTCGTTAAGGGTTTGCCACTGCCAATCCATCGAAGGATAGGCCTCACCCAGCAGGAAGGCATTCATTAGAGGTCTAATCAAAGTGGATGATTCCAAGTCATCACGCTGCTTCCACAGTTTTTCAAAGCGATTCAACAAATCGAGCCGCGCTCTTTCCAACTCGGCATTCAAGAAACCGAAGCTTCGAATCCGTTCGGCTTCAACGAGCAGTGCCTCCATGCCTGCAAGAATCCCGTCTTCCCGCGTTGCGGCTATCAGATTACTGATGGAAGTTTGCCCCGTATACGAAGTGTTGAAGCCATAAGCGCTCAGAAAGGGAGGATCTTCTCCCCGTGCAATCCTTTCAAGCCTTTGGTTAAACATGCTGTAAAAGAGTAGCTCTATTATTTCCCGTCTAAGATCCTTTTTGTAACGGCTCTTCTGATAGTCATGCTTAATCAGTATTTGAACACTGCTACGGGTGGCCTCGTTATCATGAACCACCTTGATAAGAGTCTCATCATGCCCGGGAATCTCATATTGTAAGCGTGGTCTTGGTTTTTCCGGCTCCACTTGCTTAGCGAAACGTTCTCTAATCATGCGGACGGTTTCAACCGCATCAAAATCGCCCACCGCAATAACAGCCATCAAATCCGGACGATACCAATCCCTGTAGAAACGCCTAAGAGCCTCTATCGGCGCATTTTGAATGATTTCAGTACTGCCAATAGGCCGACGACTTGCATAACGCGATCCCTTGAACAGAATTGGATAGATTTCATCGAGCATCCTAGCTTCCGCGTTCCTACCCACTCTCCATTCTTCGAGTACAACCGCCCTTTCCTTCTCAAATTCCTCTTCAGTCAGCGTGGCATTGAAGGCCCACTCCTCCAAGATATCGAAGGCAAGTCGAAATTCCTCATCATCCTTTGTACTGACTCTGAGCTTGTAAACCGTTTCATCGAAGCTTGTGTAAGCATTTATCTCCGGACCATACTCCATCCCGAAGGATTCCAGCACATTTACGAGTTCATTCCCGGGGAAGCGCTCTGTACCGTTGAAGAGCATATGCTCGACGAAGTGTGCCAAACCCAACTGATCGTCGTCCTCGAGAATCGAGCCCACCTTGAGTACCAAGCGAAGTTCAGCCATCCCCGGTGGCTTGGCATTGGCTCTAACAAAGTACTGCACACCATTTGCCAGGATTCCATGCCTCGTCTCGGGATCGTTGACAATGAAGTCTTCAACACTCTCGGATTGAGCTCTCGCCCATAGCCCCGAGGAGAAGAAGAGGAGGATACCGGCACCAAACGCAAGATACTTGGATTTCATTCTATAGGCAATGAATCAGTTCGATACAAATGACATCTCCTACAGCACTGGATTGAAGGCTGTTTGAATGAGTTCTTTCGTATACGGATGCCTGGGAACAGAGAAAATTCGCCTAGACTCGCCGGATTCCACAATCAGGCCATCCTTCATAACAGCTATTTCGTGGCATAAATCTCGCACCACAGCCATATCATGGCTGATAAAGAGGTAACTCAGTCTATGCTTCTGTTGCACTCTCTTCAAGAGCTCGATCACCTGAAACTGAATCGATCTATCCAAAGAGGATGTCGGCTCATCTAAGACAATGAGCCTCGGTTTCAAAACCAGAGCTCGAGCCAGCGCAATTCGCTGCCGCTGGCCACCCGAAAACTGATGCGGATAGCGTCTCATAAGGGCCGGATCCAACTCCACTTCCTCCATCGCTCGCTGAATAAGTTTCAGACGTTCTGCCCCACTTCCAATCCTATGAAGGTGTAAACCCTCACCGATAATTTTCTCAACAGACATTCTCGGACTCAACGAACCAAAGGGATCTTGAAAGATAATCTGGAGTTCCCTACGCAGCGGACGCATGGCATTTCTATCCAAATCGCTAATAGGCTTGCCATTATAGATTATTTCTCCCTCGCTTTGCTCTAAACGAAGCAGAGCTTTTCCCAAAGTGGTTTTTCCAGAACCGCTTTCACCCACCACGCCAAGGGTTTGACCCTCACGAATAGCTACACTGACGCCATCAACTGCCCTTACATATCCCACCGTTCGCCTAAAAAAACCCCTTTGAACCGGAAAGTGAACCCTGAGATCCCTAAGCTCGGCTAATACATGTGTATCCGAATCTGCTTCCGGTGACAATTCATTCGGCTCCGCATCGATTAGCAGCCGTGTGTATTCATGAGCGGGATGCCTGAATACTTCCTCGGTATTACCGGATTCCACAATATTACCATTCTGCATCACCGCTATGCGTTCGGCGAAATGTCTTACAATGCCAAGATTGTGAGTGATAAAGAGAATTGCCATCCCCGTTTCCGTTTGAAGTTTCTTAACAAGAGAGAGCACTCCCGCCTGAATGGTTACATCCAGCGCGGTTGTAGGTTCATCGGCAATGAGAAGACTTGGTTTGTTCAGCATCGCAAGGGCAATCATAACCCTCTGCCTCTCCCCTCCTGAAAGCTGGTGCGGATAAGAGCGGAGACGGTCAGCGGCATTGCGAAGTCCAACTCGTGTAAGCCAATCAAGAGCAATAGGGGTAGCTTTTTTGGGATTCAAACCTTGATGAAGCTTAAGCGATTCATTTAATTGTTTTTGGATATCGTGAAGGGGATTTAGAGACGAAAGAGGCTCCTGGAAAATAATACCTATCCTCGCCCCCCGCAGCGAGAGCAGCTCAGCATCGTCCGAATCCAAAATAGAAATACCATCGAAAACGATACTCCCGCTGCTGTACTCCACTAAGTCCGGTGGATAAAGACGAAGCACCGACTGGGCCGTAACGGTTTTACCGGAACCACTCTCTCCCACAAGTGCCAGCGTTTCACCAGCGGCTAAATTCAAACTTACCCCGTGAAGCACCTCGTTTAATTCTCCCTCCCTTCGAAATCCGGCCCGCAGATTCCTTATTTCAAGCAGTCTATCCTCGCCCATCAGACAATCTTCCTGGGATCAAAGGCATCACGCACGGCTTCACCCACAAAAACCAATAGAACAAGTATTAGCGCCAGAACTAAAAAAGCTGAAAGCCCAAGCCAGGGCGCCTGGAGGTTTGCCTTAGCCTGGGCGAGTAATTCCCCTAAAGAAGGCGAACCCGGAGGTAATCCGAAGCCAAGAAAATCCAGGGCTGTCAATGAAGTTATCGCCCCGCTAAGTGTAAAGGGCATGAAGGTAAGAGTGGCTACCATCGCATTTGGAAGCACATGACGGTATATCACCTGTCTATCGGAGAGACCCATCGCCTTCGCCGCAAGAACATACTCGAAATTCCTGGCTCTAAGAAACTCGGCCCGCACCACGCCAACAAAGCCCATCCAACTGAAAAGAAGCAAGATTCCCAGGAGCCAGAAAAAATTCGGCTGAGTCACGCTGGAAAGAATTATCAGGATGAACAAAGTAGGTAGGCTGCTCCACACCTCGATGAATCTCTGGCCGAGAATATCCAATTTCCCTCCGTAATAGCCCATAAACGCTCCAATGGATACGCCAACCAACGATGAAATCAGAGTTAGGGATAGTCCAAAAAGCACCGAAACCCGAAAACCGTAGATGATTCGGGCCAGCACATCCCTCCCCCTATCATCAGTTCCGAGTAGATTCACCCTGCTCGGGGCAGAGGGGGCAGGGCTCGGGAGTTCGTAATTGATGGTGCTGTAATGAAAGCGAATCGGAGGCCACAGCATCCAACCATCACTTTCGATTAGGTTGGCAACAAAGGGGTCCCTATAATCGGCGCTTGTATCAAATTCGCCACCGAATTCCTTCTCGCTGTAGCTCACAAAAATGGGAGTGTAAATTCTACCCTTATAACCGAGAATCAGTGGCTTATCATTCGCGAGCAACTCCGCGAATAAGCTTAAGAAAAACAAGATGCCGAAAACATAGGCTGACACCAAACCCAATGTATTTCGCTTAAAGCGGAGTAATCTTTCGGCTGTGAGTGAATCCTTTCTTATGCTCACCTCTCTATATCACCCTCGATTCGAAGTCAATCCTGGGATCCACCACTGTATACATCAAATCGGATATCAATCCCAGAAACAGGCCCAAGAGTGTTGAAATATAGAGCGTACCGAAGATAACGGGATAATCGCGTTGCATAACCGCTTCAAAACCCAGCAAGCCCAATCCGTTGAGAGAAAAAATTGTCTCGATAATCACCGAGGAGGTGAATAGCATCCCCACAAAGGCGCCCGGGAAACCGGCTATGATAATCAGCATCGCATTGCGAAAAATATGGCCAAATAGCACCCTCTTTTCGGTTAAGCCCTTGGCTCTGGCAGTCATGACATACTGTTTCCCTATCTCATCCATAAAGGAATTCTTGGTTAGCAGGGTAAGTGAGGCAAAGCCGCCAATCAACATGGCGGCAAGCGGCAGAACCAGATGCCAGAAGTAATCAAGAATCTTCATTCCGAAACTCAACTCCTTCCAGTTTGTTGAAACAAGTCCTCTCAGCGGAAAAATATTCAAGAAAGATCCTCCGGCAAATAAGACGATAAGCAAAATGGCAAAAAGAAAGGATGGGATCGCATTGCCAAAAATCACGGCTACACTCGTCCACCGATCGAACCGGGTACCGGCACGAACCGCCTTCCTAATACCTAGTGGAATTGAGACAAGGTACACCGCCAAGGTGGTCCAAAGGCCAAGTGAGATGGAAACCGGCATGCGCTCGAGTATCAGTGCAATTACAGAGCGACCCTTAAATAGCGAGTCGCCGAAGTCGAACAGCAGATAGTCCCTAAGCATGATTATGTATCGCACATGAATAGGCTTATCAAATCCGAAACGCTTCTCGATTGCAGCGATTGTTTCGGCATCCAATCCCCGAGCACCGCGATACATACTCCGAGTTCGGTTAACCGAATCGTCTGTCTCCTCACCCGTTTCCCTCTGCCCCGTTCCGGAAATCCGTTCCATCGACATGTTGGATTTGATTCCCTGAGCCTCGGCGATGGCCTGATCAATAGGTCCGCCTGGAGCCACTTGAACGATAAAGAAATTCACCGTAATGATTACCCACAAGGTGGGAATGATTAGCAAAATTCTACGGAGGATATATAAGCCCAAAGCCTTCTCCTATGGCCTACCGCGCTTTCCGCTCGACTTGCAGTCTCCTACGACTTGGCCGCCGGGAGTTTAGCCGCCTTTTTCTCGTCGTACCACCAGGTTCCGACACCCGTGCTGTACTTGGGCTTAATCTTCGGCCTGCTAAATTTGTCCCAGTATGCCAACCTGCTGAAACCCGCGTGCCAGAGCAAGATTCCATAGTGATTCCACTGAAGAACACGGTCGAGCGCTCGTCCCCAATAGAGCAGCTCCTGGTTATTATTCTGATGCTCTACGATTCCTTCCACAAGGTAATCGACAGCTGGATCGCTTATTCCGGAGAGGTTCCAGGTATCATCGAAATAGTCGGAATGAAGGGCTATCTGAAGTTCCGATCCCGGAAAAAACGACCCTGCACTGGGCCAGAAAATCATGTCAAAATCCCTTTCCCGAACTCTGTTGATATACTGCGACGAATCTACCATGCGCATCTTCATCTCTATTCCCAGCTTCTTCAGATTTTCCTGGAATGAAGTTGCCGGCCGTTGGGTTGACGGGCTATACATCAGAAATTCGAAAACCATCGGCTCACCGGTTTCAATGTTAACCAGTTCCCGATCCCGAATTTCCCAACCAGCCTCCTCTAGTATAGCCAAGGCCTTTGTAATCTGTGCGCGTATATCCCCGGATCCGTCAGTAGTCTCATGTTGAAATTCGCTTTCAAATACCTCCTCCGGAATTTGTCCTCGAATTGGCTCTAGAATTTTCATCTCCTCGGACTCCGGCAAACCCAGTGCCTCGAAGGGAGTTCCCTGAAAGTAACTCCTTGTCCTGCTATACTGATCGTAAAAGAGATTTCTATTTAGCCACTCGAAATTCAATACCAATCCAATCGCCTGCCGTACTCGCCGATCCGAGAAAACATCTCTCTGAATATTGTAAACGTAGCGCTGTATTGTGGGGGGAGTTTCATCCGGCAACTCCTCCTTGATTATGTAACCCGCGTCGAAGTTCGGTCCCGCATATTGCATCGCCCATTGCTTGGAAACATTCTCCGCCCTCAAATCTATCTCCCCTGCCTTCAACGCCTCCAACTGAACAATTTCGTCCCTGTAAAGATCGTAACGCGTGTAGTCAAAATTCAAGGTTCCCTTGATAACCGGAATATCAAGAGCCCAGTAATCCTTCAGGCGCTCTAAAACCACGTACTGCCCCATCGCGTAGTCTGAAACCCGATAGGCTCCGCTACCAAGAGGAGGCTCCGTGAGCGGTTCGGAGAAATCTCTACCCTCCCAGTACTGTGGCGGCAGTATCGTTAGCCCCCCCAATGAAATCAGCTTCTCCTTGTCTCCGGATTTGAGTGTGAATTTCACCCTTCGATCGTCGAGAGCCTCCACGGATTCCACATCCTCGTAATAGGTTTTAAATTGAGGAACTCCCTCATCAAAGAACTTGTAAAACGAGAAAGCCACATCATCAGCCAGAATCGGTTTTCCATCTTGATGCCGAGCCTCGGCTCGAAGGTTAAAAGTTATCCAATCATAGCTCTTCGGATACTCCACCGTTTCGGCAATCAAACCGTAGTACACCTCGATTTCATCTTCGCTGCCAACCATCAACGTGTCGTAGAACAGAGTAGAGCCTGGGGACGAGACGCCGCGCTGACCGTAGCGATGAAAGCTATCATATGTACCCGTGGCTGCCAGTACAACGGTTCCTCCCCTTGGCGCATCGGGATTTACATAATCGAAATGTTCGAAATCTCTTGGGTATTTTGGTTCGGTTCTAAGCGAAATTGCATGGCTGATTATAACACCATCTTCATTTGCAGCATCGATGGGATTCGGAGGGACGGTTCTCTCCACATAGGCTTCTGCATCGGAGAAATCCCCCCGGCCAGAGTAGCGTCCTTCCGGATTGTCGCCATCCCTGCAGGAAGGAAGCGAGAGTGTAGCCAGCAGCATAGCGGCGCAAGCCGGAATGAAGGTATTTCGTCGCATGGCCGCCGACATTCCCACCGAGAAAATTCGCCCTGCTGTAGTTCGCCGCCGGCCTTCAATCCACATCCGCGAAGTCTTAGCGGCGGCACACAACCCCGTGGTTGCCCGCGCTACATCGGCATACAAACGCGCGCCGGCTTGCATAGCAATAGTTTTCATGTCCCTACCCCCATATAAAATAGTAAGCCTTGTCAGTCCAAGTGGTCAATTGAAGGATGGGTGCACTTCTCGAATCAGTCCTTCTAAGACTCTACTCCACCGGCAATCCCTCATTCCTCATCATTGCCTTTACTAACGATATCCCACTAGCCAAGGCCTCAAACAAGCATTAATGTACATAGTTATATGAAAATTCTAGTAGCCGACAAACTGTCGGAAATCGCACTTGCCAAGCTCAAAGCCTTGGGCTCCGCGGTACGTGTCGAACCGGAACTCAATGCCGACACACTCCCGGACGCCATTGGCGACACCGACATCCTGATAGTTCGTTCCACCAGGGTAAAAGCCGCCGCGATGGATGCCGCAACATCCCTATCGCTTATCATCCGCGCGGGCGCGGGAGTAAACACAATAGATGTCGGCCATGCCTCATCCCAAGGAATCCATGTTGCAAACTGTCCGGGCAGGAATGCCGACGCGGTAGCCGAGCTTACCCTCGGCCTAATCATCGCTGCCGACAGGCGCATTGCCTACCAAGCGGAACAGCTCCGTGCCGGCGAATGGAACAAAAAAGAATACAGCAAGGCTGATGGTCTTAAAGGTAAGACAATCGGCATAGTCGGCTATGGTTCAATAGGCAAGGCAGTTGCGAGGCGTGCCAAGTCCTTCGGTATATCCGTAATCGCATGGTCACGCAGCCTAAATCCTCAAATTGCCGAAGCCCAGGGCATCGCCTATTGCCCAAATCCGCTCCAGCTTGCAAGAGATGCCGACATAATAAGCCTGCATCTTGCAGCCGCTCCCGAAACAATGAACTTAGTGAATGCCGAATTCCTAGATGCAATGAAGAATGGGGCAATTCTGGTTAACACGTCCAGGGGTGAGATAGTAGATCAGGCAGCATTGAAAGAGGCTATCGATAAAAAATCCCTGAAAGTTGCCCTCGACGTATATTCCGACGAACCCAATGCCAACAGTAACAAGTTTTCCCACATCGAACTTGCAAAAAGGATAACAGGCACCCACCACATTGGGGCCTCCACCAACCAGGCCTCGGATGCAATCGCCTATGAAACTGTTCGCATCGTCGAGTCTTACATCAGAACCGGCAAGGCAATTAACCAGGTAAACACCCAAGAAAAAAGCCCTGCTCCCTACAAACTAGTAGTCCGTCATTTCAACCGAGTAGGCGTTCTAGCCGGCATACTGTCTGCTCTCCGCGCGGCCAACATCAATGTAGAGGAGATGGAAAACGCCATATTCTCCGGCCAGGCCGCCGCTGTTTGCACCCTGAAGCTCGACGAGAAACCTACCGAATCAATTCTAAGAGCAATCAATTCCAATCCGGACATCATCCAGGCCACCCTTTAACGATTAGCGTGCATTGGGCGCTCGTGAGAGTTCCTACCTCGATTTCGAGTTAGGTTTGCCAATCCCCGGCCCCGCGCCATACCATTCCCTAACCAAACCTCGAGCCCATCTGAATACAGACATAGATGCCTAAGGTCACTGTGAAATCTCTGCCAACCCAGATTCTGAGGTGAACAAGGCTCTCTGGAAGAGTTTCGACACACCCTCGGGGACGAATTTTGCTCGAAGTGAGAATTGATGGCGCATCATGAAACATCTAATCTCCTGCAACTAAGAGCAAGATGACCGTGAAGTCCCTAAACATCAGTCCGCGAACGAGGTTCAGCAATTCGAAACAATGGGATATACATGTTGATGAATTATGGAATAGTGCATCCCCAGGCCAATTAATCCTTCTAGTGAAAAAACCCTTCATTCACATTACAATTACTCGATATGAATAGAGAGCTTCAAACGCGGCATCGGCAGGGCGAGCTCCAGATGGTCAGTTTAGATAGGCTAATGGAGATGATTAGGACTAAGCTCGCGGATAAGTTCGATCTAGTTGTTGGTATCGAGCGCGGCGGTGTTTTACCCGCCTACCTGGCCTCACGTTGGCTTGATGCGCCGCTCAAAACAATAAAGTTACCGTCTCGAGATGGGAATCACCCGGCGCAGAGAGGAGAGGCGCATTGGGAGCATCCCCTGATAGCAGGTATTCGAGGAATTCGGGTGCTTCTTGCAGATGATGTGGCCAATACAGGGGTCACTTTGCGCCGTGTGGCGCAAAACTTGGCGGGCGCCAGGATAACCACCATGGTTATCTCGGGAGAAGCCGATATTTCGCTCCTTGGCCCCCACGAGAAGTGCATCCATTGGCCCTGGGACAGATAAATCGATTCGCGTCTGCCTTGTCCTCGCCTCGCAATTGCCGTATACTAGGGCAGTTTGGGGTGATTAACTCAGCGGCTAGAGTGCTGCCTTCACACGGCAGAAGTCACTGGTTCGAGTCCAGTATCGCCCATCAAGAGCTAGTTCTTCTCGAGAAGGTAAAGATATTCCTTCACATGAATGGCTCGATCGCGAAGGTTTCTACTGGCGCGAAAGGCATTATAGCGGGTTTGAAGCACATCCACCTTACCGTATCCGCGGAGCAGCTCAACCATGTTATCCGGCTCGATAAAACCCTCCGAGTTGAAGGACACCAAAACAAACCTCGAATCTAGCACGCTAATGAGGTTTTCGAAAATCCGATGGAAATGAGCTCTTTTATTATAGAGCGACCTCTTCCAGTTCGCGGGGATCCCCGAAACCCTACTGATTCCGGAGGGGCTCCGATTACTGACGATTAAATTCAGCATGAAGTAATTTGAACCGTAGGGGTGCTGATTGTAGGGCGGATCGATGTAGCTAAGATCGAGATTCTTCACCCTTCGAGCGAGGGAGTTCGCATCCTCTTGGTACAGCTCAACCTCGCTTTCGAAATTACTGAAAACCGGTAGAGGCAGATGAATCTCGCCGAGTATTCGGGAGAGCGCCTGCCCCTGCCTACCACCAAATTTACCTATTCCAGTAGTGGAATCCTTGTAGAAACCCTTGAATACGCCGGCCGTATTGGCATGCTTGGAGGCCTCGGAAAGGAGCGGTGCAAGGAAGAATTTTTGCAGCGAAGCAGGCATGAAATCAATCTGCCACCTGGCTGTGTCGATATAGCGGGCATTTCTGGCGGAATAGAAAACTCTCTCTCCAATGCGGATATTCGATTCATCAACCGGCGAATACAGCCGAGTGATTATACCCTCTCTAAAACCATCGTTTTCCAACTTGAAAACCAGCTCGCGGTGCAGCTCCCTTATATCCTCAAGCGGAACCTCGGATCGGTTAGCAAGATAACAGCTATTGATAACATGGGAATAGGCTTCCAAGTCGTTTGCCACCAAACGCTCCGCGTATTGCTTGAAAAACCTCGCAACAACACCGGAACCCGAGAAAGCATCAAATATGGAGAGTCTGTCCTTGCCAGTCCGCCTCCGTACACGCTCGATTCCCCTACTGATAAAACCTATAAGAGAACGCTTGCTTCCAAGATAGGTGATTAACTGGCTCTCAAGAAAATTCCCGTCCTCTCCAACGGCATCAGGGGGACTCAACTTCCATCCGGCAAAATTCGCCTAGTCCATAAGTCTGAAATGCGGATACTCGTCCGTTAGCAAGAGGACATACGCGCTTACCCTGTATCGCCACCGATTCATTCCCATAACCAAGCGAAATATATCCCTGTGATACCTGCCCGTAAATAGCAGTGCAAACAGGGCGATAAGTACCAATACCTGGTTAAGTCCCGGAAAACTATTATCAACATCTTTTACACCCATTTCGGCCTTGCCGAGTTTATCGGAGCGAACTTCAAGGGGCAGCAAGAGATTCTGGAAGGGCTCCACGGGCGCATTGTATATGACGGAATCATCAGCGTGGGTTTCAATGATCGAGTACGAGTTTTGGAACGGTTTTACAGACGATTGAGATGGATTATACTCAGTACTGAAACCAAAAAACAGGACCAAGACGAAGTAATGCGGAATGGCTAGAAACCACTTAACCAGAGGCAGCCATTGACTGAGGCGCTCGGGATAATCGATGTGAAGATCGGCCGGATAATCATCCCTCGGTTTGAGGGAGAATGGCGGGTACTTATCGGTGCCGAGTACACTGAAGGCATAGAATCCAACACGCCAACCCCAGCGGAACACTCCAACAACAAAATCGAAGCATTTTCTGGGATATCTACCCGTGAAAATAATCGCGAAGAAGACGAAGATTGTTAAGAATAGCACGGCAAGACCCAAAAATATCACCACCAGAAGATGTGGAATGGCAAGGAACCATTTCAATAGCCAAAGCGCTCGGCTTGGCGGCTTGCTTAACTCTCCCCTTAAATGCACCGAGGAATTCTTAACCTCCTCCGGTGCAGACAATGCTTCATTATCAGGCATAAACAACTCCTTTGAATAAACTACAGCAGAATAACAGCAAATTCCAATTTGAACAAGATTCCGCATATCGATGCGGGAGCAAAGATGCGAGCTTTCGCTAACGCGCCAACTTGCAACCTTTCTGATGGTCGTGAGGTCAGTTCCTCTGTCGGCGCTCGATATTAGTGAACCGAGCACCGAATCCATTGCGGATGGGAATTTCGCCATTTAACCTAGAAAACCCGCTTCTGCCTTTTCCACCAGTAGCGGCTGCCGGCGGCGGGGCGCGTTCTATAGCGTAGCCCCCTCTCCTGGATGGATATCCGAGTACTATTCAGTTAGAACCGGCAGAGAGTTCAGCTATGGTACCATTTGATTTTTCGGGTGATTAGCATCACAGAACCGAGAATAGCAAACACGCCTATCGAACCGAACAGCAATGCATAGTCTTCGGAACGAAGCGTAAACCAGAGCCAGAGATACGATACGCCGAGAGTAGCAGGCATGGTCAATGCAAGCGCGGGGAAGCGCGGTCTATCGTCTCCACGTCCAGTGTAGCCTACGATACTACAGGTATAGATGGAAATTAGAGCGACAACCACAACTGTCGCAATCAAATATGCCACCCCGAACCCTAAGTGCTCCGATATGGCCAAGAGAAGCAGATAGAAAACTACATCCGCGGCACCCACCATCAAGTATTGCATCGGATGCACCCTGAGCCGAGCGAGAACTTCGAATAAAAAGAACACCGCAAATGGAATCAACAGAAAGAGCAGTCCATATTTAATCAATCTCTCAATTTTCTTGTAGCCGGACACGGGTTCCAACAATACTACCCCTAAACCATGTACTGCGGGGTCTATCTTTTCCACCTTCGACGAATCCCAATATGGCGGAATGGGTCTGCTAACTTCCGGGATTCTCCAGTTCGCGTAAAATCCCTCATCATCTAATTCCATCTCGTGGGGAAGCAGGCCTCCCAGAAACGAAGGTGATGGCCAATCACCAGAGAGTTCAAGCACCACTTTACGCCCAAGAGGAACAAAGCTCTCCCTACTGCCCCCGCTGATTTCCATATCAAAGGAAAAATCAACTGCCTCGTTATCAGCGCCGTCGCTCGCTGCTATCTCTCCCACTGTTGCGCTCACGCCGTGTCCCACCGATACATTTCCCGAATCCGGTAAGAAATCTACCTGTCGTGTCCCCCACCGCAAGTTCGAAATTTCTCGAATTCCTTCCATATGCGTGATACCAACTACAAATCGGTTTCCCTCCGGCACTGGCACTGCTTCGGCGGGATATAAATCGCTCCCGGGAATAGGGACTCTCCCACTCCCATCTATAAGGGCCTTGAAGACAGGAGCTCGGTAAATTCCCACGCTTCGGTACTCAACTTCCAATCTTCCCCTTAGAGTGAAGGACTCGGGAATCAGATGAATCTCACCTCTCCGCATGAGGGATATCTCCTTTCCATCGAGCAGCTCGATTTGCTCATGTTCGTAGGGCAACGCAAGTATTGGTCCAACTAGTATAAGCTCCCCCCCTACCTCCTCGATAATTCGTTCGGCAGCTTCAGTCTTCAGAGTTTTCCTATTCCTCACCAAATCACTTAGCATACTCAGTGGAATCAGCAACAAAAGTATTATCCCAACCATTACCAAGACTTTGAAAAATGGTTTCAGCCACTTTCTCTTATCGTTCTTCGACATCGATTTTCCTCCAAATGATATATCGTTGCCCCACCAGGTTCTCGGCTGTGAGCTTCCGATTGTCAAACTTAGGTATATTGTGAACCCGGTAACTGGCAATTTTAAGACTGGAAACCGGCAAAACAGTGGCTATATGGCAAAATGATGGAACAACCTTATTCTGGTGGAGATTTGCTCTCAAATCTATCGGCATTGTCGCGAAACAACGGGAAGGGCCTATCCGAACGGCATTGTAAGACTCCGTTTTGTTTATCAACAAAGCTATCCAATATGCTAATATTGGGAGCATGAAGCATATTGCAATCGTGGACGATGAGGCAACTCTTCGCGACAATCTGAGCTATGCGCTCAACAAGGAAGGTTACATAGTATCAACCTACTCCAACGGCCAAGATGCCTGGGAAGCCTATCAAAGCAACCCTCCACACCTCTATCTGCTGGACATACTGATGCCGCGATTGGATGGACTCGAATTTTGCCGTCTACTGAGACAAGCAGATAGTAAAACTCCCATAATCTTCCTTTCCTCTCGAGACCAGGAGCTCGACAAGGTTCTCGGCCTAGAAACAGGCGGGGACGATTACATCGGGAAGCCATTTAGCGTCCGTGAACTTTTAGCTAGAATAAAGGCTGTCCTGCGGAGAGTAGACGGCGTCGATAAGATGGACCCCCCGATTCAAGTAGGATCCTTCACACTGATTCCGGCCGGCTATCGAGCCGCCTGGAATGGGCGGGAGCTGGTATTTACCATAAGCGAATTTCGAATCTTTTTCGAGCTAATCCGTTCACCGGGAGCTGTCCGCAGTCGCTCGGCTCTTTTCTCGAGTGTATTCCCGAATGATGAATTCGTAAATGAACGCGCGGTGGATAGTCACATCAAGCGAATTCGCAAGAAACTGGAAAGCATAGGGGCCCCAAAAAACACTATCGAGACCATGTACGGAATGGGCTACCGATTCGGGGTAGAAGCTTGAAAAAACAAAGTTCCCGCCTTCTTACCTCCGGCCGCTTCTCCCGTCGCGGCAGCTATTTGAAAGGGCTAACCTCAAGACTTCTTGTTTTCAACATCCTGCTGGCTGTCTTCCCCATAGGCGCCGTGTTTTTCCTTGGCACATATGAATCCCAGCTTCTTGAGAGTCAGGAGCGCGCCATGGTACAGCAGGGTAGACTCCTTGCCTCGGCCCTGAGCGGCCACGATTTAGCCGGCGAGGCCAATGCTATAATAGGACGTTTGGGCGCGAGAACCGATGCGCGCCTGCGAGTGGTGGATAAGAATGGGCGGCTGCTTGCCGATTCCGCCAGCCCTGCCGCGAGCGCACAGGGCCAATCCACACCTAGCGGGGAAAACACGCAAAACTCAGAACTTACGTCGCAAAGCTATCCCGAGGAGAGTGTAATCTATCGGCTCGGCGCCTTGCCCACTCGCGTTTTTAAACTGATAACCCGTATAATCAAGGCTCCCGAAATTTCGAATGACGACGCGGAGTATTATAGCGGCAAGCGGGTTTTACGCGGTAGTGAGATAAGTTCGGCTCTAGAGGGGCGTTATGGCGCGATTACCAGAATTTCTAAGGGACAAAGGTCGGTAACCCTTTATTCGGCAATACCTATTTTCCAAGATGAAGAGGTGGTTGGCGCTGTTTTGACCTCTCGCTCCACCCTCGCAATACTGTCCGATCTCTACAAACTTCGACTCGATATCGCCACCATTTTCCTGTTTAGCGTCGGCGGAGCGATCATCCTCTCATTATTGCTGGCCAGAACTGTCACCGTTCCAGTGGGTCGACTATGCGATCAGGCCGAGAGTATACTTGATGTACATGGGAAAATGCAATCAGGCTTCAAACCACTCTCCGGCAATGATGAGGTTGCCGATCTATCTAGGGCGCTTTACCGTCTATCATCTAAGCTGCAGCAACGTACGGATTACATGGAAGACTTCATGGCGGATTTAGTCCACGAGATGAAAAATCCAGTGGCTGGTATTCTCAGTGCGGCTGAATTGGCGGAACGGAATGCCTCCGGAGAAACCAACAGATTCCTTGGAGTTATTACCCGTGAAAGCTGCCGTATTCAACGACTTCTGGACGATCTTAGAGAGCTGATTAGCGTCGATGTCCGTTTGAATCAAAACGAGGAAGTCACAGCGTCTGTCGGTGCTATTTTGGAGAACATCGTATCGGCTTATAATTGCCGCGAGAATAAAGGAGTGCAGGTGGTATTCATCGACCAATCAGGTTCGGCCAGTTCTATCCAAGCGCTTGCCAATCCTGATAGATTGGCACAGGCCGTATTAAATCTGCTGGATAACGCCGTCTCCTTCTCTCCTGAGAATGAAAAGATTGAAATAGTTCTCGATTTACCAAACAGGGACAAAGTGAAGATATCGGTTGCGGATCGGGGATCGGGAATCACCGAGGATGCTAAGGAAAGAGTGTTTGAGCGCTGGTATACCGACAGACCCAATCGGGAAGTTTCACAGCATACCGGCCTAGGTTTGTCGATAGTTAGGGGAATCGCCGAGGGTTATGGAGGCAGTGTTCGGGCCAACCCCAGGGCGGGAGGCGGAAGCATTTTCGAACTCGAATTCGCGGTGGCAAGGTGATGGAGGCAGGTATTGAAAACCGTAGGATAAAACTGGATCCAGCCTGGTTAGGCAAACTCGTAAATGAGTTTGAAAAGCCTTATATGGCTGAGCTCAGGGCCTTTCTGTTTAGGGAAAAGAAGGCCGGTAAGGTAATCTACCCCAGGGGCGAAGACATGTTCGCGGCTTTGAACAGTACTCCCTTCGAAGAAATTAAGGCAGTGATTCTGGGTCAGGATCCCTACCACGGTGTTAATCAGGCGCATGGTTTGTGTTTTTCGGTACGTCCGGGAATTCCCATCCCCCCCTCCCTGAACAATATATATAGGGAGCTATGGGATGATTTGGGTATAGCTCCTGTACGCCATGGATGGCTTATGCCGTGGGCCAAAGAAGGCGTACTACTTCTAAACTCTGTTTTAAGCGTGGAACACGGCAAGCCGGCATCGCACCGGGATCGCGGCTGGGAAACCTTTACTGATAGAATAGTCCATCTAATCGATTCTGAACTGCAGGGGGTGGTGTTTATCCTATGGGGCTCCTACGCGCAAAGGAAGGCGGCGCATGTGGATGCAAACAAGCATCTGCTGCTAAGCGCCCCCCATCCTTCTCCTCTATCCGCCTCTCGAGGCTTTTTTGGAAGCCGTCCCTTCTCCCGAACCAACGACTGGCTCAAGAGTCATGGCAAGAATCCCATCAACTGGGAACTCCCTTCATCACACTCCCTTTCCTATTAGTTAACCGAATAAGCTCACCACGGAAATACAGCTAAGCCGGCAGTAGCATGTGTATTCCCCTCCTAACCGAGTATTGCCGCGATTTGCCTTTCTACAACTCTCGCAATGGAGATTAATCCACAATCTGGAGAAGCGCTCGGCCGTTAGCATCGACCGAGATAGTTGCTATCTTCGCGTCGGACGGGCGCGCGAAATGCCATATGCCCCTGGGGAGAAAGCCTTCCCAACCATCCCGGCTGGAGATAAGCGGAGGATCGGGGGGAAACTGAGAATACCAAATTCCCTCGGGAAGAGCTGCCTTGATTTTAAAAATTTCCAACAGGCGGAAACTGTAAGTTCTCAATTTTCCCTCTGCTATGTCGTTTTTGAGATAGCTTTGATTCAGGCGCCAGGGCTTGTTGCCGCTTCGCTTCCGCGCCGATGCGGCAAAACGGCGTTGGTTGATTGCGTGTGGGGGAATTCCGGCATCCACCAGGGATAGGAGGAGACGCGCCGAGAATCCATCCTCCCAGCTAAGCTGCAGACTCTTCGGCAAGGGAGAATCAGCGCCGGCCACGGCGCCGGCGGGGCGAACTCGATAGGGGCCGGCATATTCAACCGTTACGGGGGTGGCCATTACGATCAGCGGCGATTCTCTAGGGAGTTCCAAGACGAGCGGCCCTTGGCAGCTATCAACTCTTCTCTTTGAAACCGTAGCACTGGAGTTGAGCCAGCACACCTCCCAGGAAGAGGGATTTGCCCCATCGTAGATTGGTAGCCCCCCCGACGGCCATCTGATGATAACATTGTCGGAAACACCAAAAAACCCGCAGGCAACTGAAAAAACCGAAATAGCTAGGCCTCGTATCAGGGTTCTCATATCCCCTATTGACTAGGCAGAGATATAGATTGCTTGAATTCGAATTTCCAAAAAACCCTCTTGAGCCATAGTGAAGGCCACGAGTTAGCTAGAACGGTAAATTCCGAGATTTCGGTAATCCTCGGAGGCCTCGCTGAATTCCTTTTCCGCCAGTTCGAAGGTCTGCCTATCCTTGGGCAGCATCACATCGACATAGAACATGTAATTCCAAGGCTTCCCGGCAATGGGACGTGATTCCAGCTTAGTCATATCCACATCATACTTCTTCAATACTCGGAGGCAATCGCTAAGCGCCCCCGGATGGCTTTTAAGGGAGAAGGTAAAAGAAGCCTTGTCGGCGTTCTGTGTCGCGGCGCTGTCAGTCCGAGCTATCACAACAAAGCGCGTGTAGTTTCTGGGGTTGGTTTCGATATCCTCAGCCAATATTTCCAGCTTGTGAAACGCGGCAGCGGCGGTGCTCGCAATTGCCGCCACGCCGGGATCGGCCTTCTTTGCCACCATGGCAGCCGCGCCGGCCGTATCAAAGTATGGTTCTGTCTGGTAGCCCTTTTTCTCCAGAAACTCCGCGCACTGAGAGAGGGCCTGAGGATGAGAATACACTTTCTCGATTCGGCTCTCTTCACTGCCCCGAATCGCAATCAGATTATGACGAATTCTCACTTTGATTTCGCCGACTATTTTTATATCCGGATAGCGAGATAAGAGATCGTAATTCTCGAAAACACTACCTGTTAGGGAATTTTCCAGCGGAATCATGCCCCATGCGGCCCTCTTTGATAAGACCGCGGCAAAGATATCATCAAATTTGGGCAGGGCCAGGGGTTGCACATCGCCCTCGGGGAAATAGCTCAATATGGCTCGCTCGCTATAAGCACCCCGCTCACCCTGGAAGGCAACCCTTGCTTTCTCGCCGACACCTCCCTCCCCCAAATGCGAGCGAAGTACATCTTCTTGGTATCTTTCGGGGAGCCGAGCAAGTTCTCTATCCACCGTGGGGCAGAGGGCCTCAATGTCGCGGAGCAGTTTTTCGAACTGTGCCGGCCAAAGCGATTGCGGCCCGTCGCTGAAGGACTTATCAGGGTTCGTATGAACCTCAACCAATATCCCATAAGCGCCGGCGGCGATGCTGGCAAGGGCCATCGGTGAAACCTTGTCCCTTATACCCGTTGCATGTGATGGATCAACAATCACCGGTAGATGGCTGAGTTCCCGGATTACGGGTATGGCGGATATGTCCAACGTGTTTCGAGTGGCCCTTCCAAATGTGCGAATTCCCCTTTCGCATAAAACCACATCGTCAGTTCCGGAGGAGAGCAGATACTCGGCCGCCATCAGCCACTCCTCGATAGTCGCCGCCATTCCACGCTTCAATATCACTGGAAGTCCTGCCTCACCCACGCTTTTCAGCAGCTCGAAATTCTGCATATTGCGCGTACCAATCTGAAATACATGGACAAACTTGGCCATTCTCTTCACATCGTTCGAAGACACTACCTCGGAAACCACTGGTAATCCGGTAGCATCGCCGGCCTCACGGAGGTATTCCAGGCCTTCGAAGCCCAGGCCCTGAAAAGAATATGGAGAACTTCGCGGCTTAAAGGCGCCGCCGCGCAGCATAACCGCTCCTGCCTCCTTCACCACCCAGGCGGTATCAAGAATCTGCTCTCTGGATTCCACGGCGCAGGGGCCGGCGATGCAAACGATACGGGAACCTCCGATTTTAACCGGACCGACTTCGATCACGGTATCCTGAGGATGAAACTCCCGAGAGGCCATTTTATAGGGCTTACTAATGGGAATAACTCTATCGACGCCCGGTAAAATCTCCACCTGCCGGATATCTATGGTTTGGCTGCCGACAGCGCCGATTAAAACTTCCTCCTCCCCCGCGATTTCACGAGTCTTGAATCCCCTTCCCCGGAGAAAATTCGATATATCCTCCTTTCGGGAGGGTGAAATTCCAGCCTTTAGCACGATAATCATTGCCCAATACTAGCCTATCATAGGACTCTTTTACAGGTAGTCCGGATGCTTTATCGGCCTGAAATCCGGAGTTATCAATACACTACCAATGCTGTTAAACCGATAGTAGTCTCTAACTAAGTTATCCTTGTAGGTAATTATCCTATCGATGTAGTTTAGCGTGTTAGTAGGAGCACCTTGGCTGCCAACACGGCCGGGACCTGCATTGTACATGGCCAATGCGGTAACAATGTTGCCGGACATGTCCAGCGTTTTTCGCAGGTAGGATGTCCCATAATCCGCATTTATATAGGGGTTAAAGAAATCATCGACACTGAGCATTTTGAATGTTGAAGAATTGAGCTGCATCAATCCCCTATCCACGCTCTTGTTATAGTTTATCCCATATGCATTTGCCCGGAATCGACTTTCCTGCCACGCAACAGCAACCACCAGAGCAGGATCCACCCTGTACCTATCGGCAGCTACAATTAGGGCATCCGCAACGGCGGAATTTCCGATTAGAACGTGAAGGTAGGAAATTACCGAGATTCGACTCGTTGGATTGTTAAATGGCACCATCAAACCGCTTTCACGCTGTTCTGAACTGAACTCCCTGAACAGATACATTGGTGCTAAGTCGATTGACTGCCTCATCAGCCTTGTATCGGCCTCATCGTACTGTACTCCAAATGTTAGAAAAACAATTCCGAATACCACTATTAATAATATTTTTTTGATATAATACTCCTCAAAATTTAAGCGATTGGTAGTGAATCGTATTTAGTAGAGAAGGTAAAAAAGTAGACAGAATATGTTTTTAAGCGAAGTTTCAATGAAGATTGTGGCGATAGGGGGGAACCTCAGAAGATTGTTGATTCCTATTTTTTTGCTGCTCCTCGTCTCCGGACTGCCCGCGGAAGAAGATAATAAGCAATTCACCGTGCTATTTGCACCCTATAAGATAGAATGGAATCCTCATTACGCCTTCACTGCCACCGAGGCCCAGATATTCACGGCTATTTATGAAGGACTTGTATCCTTTCATCCGGCTACGCTTCGGCCAATTCCAGGTGTGGCGGAGTCCTGGGAGTTCTCCGAGGACAACAGCCGTATAACTTTCAAGCTGCGCGAGAATGTCCTCTGGAGCAATGGAGAACGTTTAAGCGCATCGGATTTCCGGGATTCGTGGTTAACCATACTCTCTCCGGAATCCGGAGCTGAATACGCTTCCCTATTCGACGACATTGTAGGTGCCAGGGAATACCGCTCAGGTTTAGGCATCAGGGAAGATGTCGGAATCGAGGCTCCCGATGCGGCAACATTGGTGGTGAGTTTGAAACAGCCCTCTCCCCAATTCCTTTCGATTTTATGCCATTACAGCTTCGCCCCGATTCATAGAGACTTTAGAAAGCTTCACGATTGGAGTGCAATTCGATCGGTTCCCGTAAACGGGCCCTTTATTATAAGAGCACGCGGTGAAAACGAGATTTTGTTTGATAAAAACCCACTGTACTGGGATGCCGAATCGCTCAGTATCGATAGTCTCAGGCTTGTGTTCAGCAGCGACACGGATCAGACAATGGAAGGCTTCAACCGTTTTGAAATTGACTGGGTTATATCGGGGATAGACGGCACGCAGCTCGCCGTACCCGAGGCCCTGAATATCACGCCTCAATTCTCCACAACATATTATTACTTTTCAAACAACTCCAAGGTGTGGACCGATCCCAGAATTAGGCGTGCCCTCATACTCTTGCTACCCCTCGACGAACTACGCAAAGAACGGATGATTCCCGGCGTGTCTCTTGTTCCGCCCATCCCAAACTACCCGGCCGCCGAAGCCAATTTCCCGCCACTCAATAAGCGTGTAGAAGAGGCAATGAAGCTGCTCGAGGAAGCTGGTTTTCCCGGAGGCAAGGGACTCCCTTCCACTACAATCCGAGTACCCGTGGAAGATCCCGTGGCTGAGTTAATGAAAGACACCTGGAGTAAGACTATTGGTTTGGATGTGATTATTGAAGTGATTAATTTCCCCAGCTACTACGATTCGGTTAGAAGCGGCGGCTATGATCTGGCCACTCTCACCTGGATCGGTGATTATGCCGATCCTCAAACTTTTCTTGGTATGTGGGATTCCCAAAGTAGTTTCAACGAATCCGGTTTTTCGGACGCCGAATATGATGCGTTACTCAGCGAAGCCGCGACATTGACCCACCTCAAGAGATTCGAAAAATTGCGAGAAGCTGAAAGCCTGCTTCTAAGCACTTGTCAGGTTATTCCGATTGAACACTATCCGGCGGTGAACTTGATCGATCTACGTTTTGTAAGCGGCTGGTTTCCCAATGTACTTGATATCCACCCTTTCAAGAACTTGAGTCCTCGACTCGGTTTTGATATCCCCGGCGTTGCAGGATCGAACAGCGGCGCGCGGGAAACCCGAGTTAGCTCTAATCGACAAGTAGATTAATTCGCAGCAGGGCTAAATCCCGTACGCCATAAATTCCTCTTGAACCGAATGTAGATTCCAACACGATTTTGCTGTTAATATGGTGCAAGGCGGTAGCCTTAAGGCGTGCCGTTCTCCACTCAAAGAGCGAAAAAGCACCTATCGGATTGACATCACTCGATTCGATTTCGGAGAAGAAGGTATTGAAGTAATCGCCCAGCCAATCTTTACGTTGGTTGAGCCATGTCTGCGTGCCGCCATCTCGGGAAGTGTATCCAAGATTAACTCTTGCAATGAAAATGGTGGGCTCCTCGTCGGAGATGTAACCGCTAAGCTCGGGAATATTCTTGTAATAGGAGAGATTTGGTACCCAGTTTATACCCGGCTCTTCGTCAACCGCGGCAATCAGCGCAAGCAGATCTTCACCGCGCCTATGTATGTCTGCCGATAAAACCAGTATGCACAACTCGTCTAGCTCGGTCTGCAAGGGGGGATGATACTTTGTCGCCAAAATCCAGTTCTCATCTACAGATAAATTATAGAGCGATGCAGCGAGTTTCTTCCAACCAGTATCCAAAGCCATTAACCGCGATCGGAAACGCCAGTTTCCCAGCAGGAAGGAGCGAACTCTTTGACGATCGGCCGTATAGGAGAAACTAGTTTCGTTGCGTGGAATCCAGGTATCCGCAAAATTCTCGAGAGCCAGCTGAACATTTTCGGTGATGGAAAGGTTGTCCACCAATGGCATAGGCATGAAGGTTAGCTCGGTAGGAACCCCACTCAATATCAGCAAATCTTTCTTTACGACATCAAAGAGCGCTCGAACCGTCGAAACATACTCGGGTACCCAATTCGGTATCTCCTTGTCAACAAACTGCGTTTGGTATGCTTTGATTGCTTCACGAGTATCCTCGTTCAGATATCTACGGAAACGACTACGATTCAAAGGCTCAGCGAAGTCCCGCCGTCCCGGATCCTTGGACAAGAACAGTTTTAAGCCGTCCAAACTGCCTCCTCTCTTCCAAGGCGCGTTCAACCTAGATTTTATGTGGTGCAGGTTCTCTAGGCTATTCCCCTGGCTTGTCGAAAGAAGGGTTTTTATCGCCAATGTCCTAGCTGAGCGGGCGAGTTGTCGCTGTGGGCTTTCAAACTGCAAAACCAAAACAATCGCCAGAGCAGTTATCGGAATCGCTATGGCTACTACAAGCGCCGGCACCACTTTACGACTCATATAGGGACATTATCGGATACTTACCAACCTGGTTTGACTAGGGCTACACTTTCCGATATGCTGCGGTAAAATGGTGAGAAAATCTACCACGGTTGAATTCAAGAAGGGACAGCAGGTGGTTTATCCCCTGCAGGGCGTCGGACGCGTAGAAGATATCGAAGAGCGCCCCTTTCGAGGCGAGTTGGTTCCCTACTATGTTATGTACTTCGATGTCTCGGATATGACCATCCGCATCCCGGTAGAAACGGCAAGGGAACAGGGTATTCGCGCCATTGTGTCGCGGAGCGATTCCGAAAGGGCGCTTGAAATCATTACCAGCCACTATGAACCTGCCCCCACTGATTGGAAACTCCGCTATCAGATGAATCTCGACTTACTGCGCCGGGGCGAGGTTACTGATATCGCAATGGTTGTAACAAAGCTCTATCACCGTAGCAAGATTAAGGAGCTCCCCATACTCGAGCGTAAGCTTTACGACAGCGCGCTTCATCTTTTGGTTGACGAAGTTGCCTATTCAATGGGCATGAACAAGGATGAGGTGGAGCAGCTTATCTTCATGAAGCTTGAAGCAAAGGAGTAGAGAACGTCTAACCATTCATCTAACGGCAACAATATCTGAAGCGGGGTTAAGCTTAGTGATGATTCGCGCGGAAAAACTGTCTAAACGCTTCGGAAAAATCAATGCTGTAGCCGGAATTGATTTTCATATTGAGAAGGGTGCGATAGTCGGTTTTTTGGGTCCCAATGGCGCCGGAAAGTCCACGACTATGAATCTGATTACCGGATACCTAGCTCCAAGCGGCGGTAGAGTCTTTATCGATGGAATTGACATTATCAAGGCGCCGGTGCAGGCAAAAAGGCTCATCGGATACCTGCCCGAACAACCGCCCTTGTACCAGGACCTAACGGTGGACGAGTATCTTGGCTTCGCAAGTGAATTCAAACAGGTGCCAAAAAGTCGGCGGAAGTCTGAAATTGAGTCGATTCGGGAACGGGTTAAGATTCAAGATGTCCGAGAGAGGCTGATAAAAGGCTTATCTAGAGGATATAAGCAAAGAGTAGGTTTGGCCCAGGCTCTAATTGGGAATCCGCCGCTGTTAATTCTGGATGAACCGACCGCGGGACTCGATCCTAAGCAGATTATCGAGATTCGACAATTGATTCGCAACTTGGGTAAGGAACACACGGTGGTCTTATCCTCCCATATACTCCCTGAGATTAGCGCAACCTGCGAGTGGATTATAATTATTGATAAGGGTGCAATAGCCGCCTCGGATACGCCAAAGAATTTATCGGGACGCCTGAGCGGCAGTTCGGGCTCGGCTCGCCAAAAATTGCTTATTCGTGGTGATGCCGAACTCATTGGCAAGACATTGGACAAGCTACCTTCTCTAAGCGTTCAGAGCATCAAGGCAGACCCAGAGGCGGGTCTATCCGAGGTAGTGATTGCACTCCGGGAGGATGTCCGCGAAGCAGTTTTTTTCGCTATGGCAAAGGAGAAAATGCCAATCCTTCAGATGTCGCCGATGGACTTGAGCCTGGAGGAAATCTTTCTCAATCTCACTACATCGGAGGATTGATGCTCGCGCTATTGAAAAAAGAACTGAGGCAGTATTTTCTTACCCCAAACGCTTGGGTTTTCTTATCGGTATTTCTTTTCATATCGGGAATCATGTTTTCAATTCAAATGGTGTTCACGGGGAGTTCTCAGTACTCCGTATTTCTAGCAAACTTGCCCTTCATATACCTTTTTGTCATTCCGTTTCTAACCATGCGTATTTTCGCTGATGAGCGAAGATTCATGACCGATCAGCTTCTATTTACCGGGCCCACGAGGCTAATGAGTATTGTACTTGGCAAATTTTTGTCCGCTCTAATCGTGTATCTAGCTACGATCGCCCTTACCTTCACTTATCCTCTACTCCTGAGTTTCCATGGAAAACTGGACTGGCCGGTAATACTTGGCACCTACATCGGCTTTATTCTTCTGGGGATGTCCCTCATCGCCATTGGAATTTTCACTTCCCAACTCTCCGAAAACCCCCTCACCTCGGCCGTGCTTTGTTTCTGCATAATTATGCTGACTTTTCTGGCAAACCTCATACGACGCTACGTGCCCTCTAGTGAAGTTTCGGGTTTAGTATGGGCAATTATTCTTGCCCTTATCCCCCTTTATTGGCTGTACTCGGCCGGCAAGAATTGGCTTATCACAATGCTGGTTGGACTTGTCCCAGCCACTTTGATTTTGCTTCTTTGGCTTTTCGGGAAGGATTTATTCTCGGGGTTCATTGGAAAAACCTTGAGCTGGCTTTCGCTAACCCGCCGCTTCCTAACCTTTTCCATGGGCATCTTGAGTTTGGATGCGATTGTGTTCTACTTGAGTTTCTCGGGATTTTTTCTATTCCTCACGGTAATGGGACTCGAGAAACGGCGATGGAATTAGGGTGTTGCATATGAAGACTATTCATTTGGATTTCAAAACTTATAATGCGGGAGTTTCGGCGCTTATCACAATAGCCGCTCTTGCCGGATTCATTCTAATCAATCTGCTCATCAGCGAGTTGAATCTAGAGGCCGATCTTACTCCAAAAAAACTTTACAGCCTGAGCGAGAAGACCGAGGCTTTGCTTGAAAACTTGGAAAAACCGGTGGAAATACTTGTTCTCTCCACGCCTGGGGAGGAATCCGAATCCTTGATGAAAACACTGGAAAAGTATGACAATTTCTCTCGCTATATCGAAGTTAGAACGCTCGATCCCGATAGGAATCCAGGCCGAATATCCCGATTCACAAGCGAGAACAGCTCGATTGCCAGAGGTGCCGTGGTTGTAGATTCCGATGATTTTTTTCGGATTATCAACCCGGAAGACTTCTATGATTTCACCTACGATCAATTAGGCAGGCAGCAGATTACGGCGCAAAGAATTGAGCAGCAGCTTAGTGCGGCTATTGCATATGTGTCCTCTGGTCGTACCCAGAAAATCTACGAAATCAGTGGTCATCAGGAGAACCCGCTTGCAGAACTGGGGTACATGGATTTTCTCAGGCGAGCTAACTTTGAACTCGAGGGAATCTCCCTAATTCTCTATGCAATCCCCGATGATGCAGCTCTGCTCACTTTGATCGGGCCAAAACTGGATATTTCCGAGGCAGAAGCGAATAAATTGAATTCTTATCTTGAAAGGGGTGGAAAACTATTTGTCGCCTTGGATCTAACATATAATCCCATGCCGAATATTGTTGAGCTTCTGAGAAAATGGGATATTGAAGTTCTGCCGGGGCTCGTAATGGAATTTCAGAAAAATCGCCTGATCGCGGGGTTCAGTGACAATCCCTTTATATTTGCGCCCATGGTTTTGAATCATGAATCGCTTATTCCTCTCACCCAGGCGAAACTGGAGCCCGTGTTTCAGGCATCGATGGGCTACAGACGAACTCAGGCACAGCAGGAACGCTTGGAATATACTTCTTTGCTAGCTAGCTCGGATGCTTCCAGGCTGCGCATGGAACTCACGGGCGAGGATTCCAGTAATCCTATGCCGATACCAAGCGATTTGCAAGGTCCGGTGGATGTGGCAATTGCGATTCGCGAGCTGGATGCAGGGAATCAGGAGGGGGCGGGACTTGTGGCTCTTGGCAGCGCGAGCAGTCTTGCCGGTTTAGGATTCCTTGGTCCGATTAGGGCAAATACGGATTTGGTGATAAATCTACTTAGCTGGATTACTCGCAGCGAGTCCTCTGTGCTTGTGCCGTCCAAGAGTCTGTACCGACTCCCTCTGCAAATCAGTATGGCGAGCGGCATTGTGTATACCGTGATAACCGTGATTGTTATTCCGCTACTCTGCCTGGGAATCGGTTTGGTAATTCACTTCTATAGACGCAACCGATGACTGAGAAGTCCGTGGCGTTATTCTCCTCACTAGGCGTTCTCGCTGCACTGATTGTCGTATTTGTAATTTCCCGTTCCCTGCCTGAATCGCCAAAGCCACCGAATCACAATTCAGTTAGTTCGATAATGCTAATCGATATAAAGGAGCAGAACCTTCATTCGGTGGTAGTAAAACGCGTGGATGGAGGGTTCGATTTCGAACTCGACGAGGAGGATAATTGGATTCTACCCGACATACCCTTTCACCTGAATTCGGATGAGGTGGAACGAGTTACAGGAACGCTTTCTTCCATCGAATCCGGAAAAATCATAAGTAAGGAGCTCGATGGGAATCGCCTACCCGAATTTGGCCTCGATAGCCCGGTGGCAAGAATCATTGTTACCGATAAGAATGGCGATTCGGAGGTAGTCGAGGTTGGAAATAAGAGTCCTGTTAGCGGACAGCGTTATGCTCGGCGCGAGGATTCCCATGAGGTGGTTCTTCTTCCACCCACGGTTACGGAAATAGTGTTTATGAATGGCGGTGATTTCAGGGATAGGAGTTTGCCCATGCCAAACTTGGATGAGATTGAGAGGCTGGAATTCCGTAGGGAGGGGAGGGTATTTCAAATGATTCCCAGCGAGGAACCGGATCCCTATGTCAGCTCGGCAAGCGACTATATTGTAACCAAACCCTGGCAGGGGAAGTACTATCTGGATGAGGGAAAATTCCGAACACGAATCAGAGAGGAGGCCCCTCCGCCAACTACAGTACTTGCCTATCTGGATAACGAAAGCCCGGGAAACGCGAGATTTGCTTTGACCGATGAAGAGGTTGATATGCTGTATATATCAGATAGGAATGGTACGACTTTGCACCTGGTACTCGGGGCCTCCGATGGTGAGGGAAACCGCTATGCCCGCCTGGGTGATAGGAATGAATCTCTTTTCAAGCTAAGTGAATCCGAACTCGGATTTCTGGATACTGAACCATTCTATTTAACGAGCAAGTTTGTCTTTTGGGGTTCTATTGAACGGGTGGCGAGAATAAAAATCGAGGCAGGCGAAGAGGCCTGGATGCTCACTCGAATCGAAAGAGGCGAGGCTGAAAACATCAAAGACGATCTGTTCTTGATAAATGATACGGAAATCACATTCGAAGAATTTTCATCTCTTTTTCAGAAACTGATAGGAATTTCCCGGGAAGGGCAGATTCAGGAAGAACGTATTCGATTAGAGCCGGAGATAAGTATAACTATTAGCAATTCGAAGGCCGGTGTGGATCCATTGCTAATCCGCTACTGGGGCTATGACAATGTGTACTATCAGGTGGGCTTGGATACCGGAAAGCCTGAATTTCTAGTTGGCCGCTATCAAGTGCGGAAACTGATAAACCACCTGATAGCCCTAAACTAGGGTATGAGGTCGGTCGGCAGGCTGCGACGGTTGAACCTGGCCGCGGCCAAGGGGCGCCCGTCATTCCGGTAGGACCAACGCACGAAGGCAGTGCCTGATACATCTTCCACTGGGCGCCTATCGATGCCGAAGTTGCGCCGTTCTGTCACACGACCATACTTGTCGTGAACCCATTCATAGATTGCCACCCCCTGGGAATTGGCGCGAAGCTGGCCATATAGACCAAATTGATGCTGCTCGATTTTGTGATTTTCATCATCGTAAGCCCACCGATATTCGGCAATACCCTGATTATCCTCGGAAAATTCATCGGCAAAATTGTAATGGCGCTCCCATATTCTCTTTCTGCTCTCGTCATATCCCCAGCGGTACACGGCAACACCTGTAACGTCGTTCGCCAGGGTTTCCCAGTCTTCGTAGCTCGCGGCTTCAAGCAGATTTCTGTTGTCGTCAAATACATAGCGATAGCGGGCAATTCCCCATCGATCGGACTTTGTCTGATCGTCGGTGCCGAACGAGGTTGAAGCTATTATGAGCCCTCTTTCGTCATATTCCCACCGATAGGAAGCCATTCCGGACTCATCTTCGCAGAGTGTGCCAAACTCGTCGAGATTGAGCTGTTCCAATTCGTTGCCCTGAACATGGTGTATCCATTTATATGTGGCAACTCCAAAAATATCCTTAATCGCCATCCCATTCACATCGAAATTGGATTGCTCTATAAGATTCCCGGATTTATCGTATTTTCGACGATAAACCGCAACATTGTTGGAATCGGCACGTGGCTCGGCCTCGGTTCCCAGACGTCGTTCTTCCAGAACCAGCCCTTTATTGTCCCTGTCGAATTCAATGGATGCTGATCCATCCGCGCCGACAACCGGAGATTCCAGTATGCCTATCCTGTCTTCCCTAATCACTTCGCCCTTGGCATTTCTGGTATATAGGCGACCGTGTATGCCCTCACCCCGGTGTACTGCTTTCAACCCATCCATATCGTAATAGCTAAGGCCAAGTAGCCGATCAGAACTGTCCCAGTTATAGCGAATTTCACCAATTCCTCGGTTATCTTCTATCCTGGCACCTGCCACATCGAAGAATTTTTCGTTGGCGCGACGCCCCTTGGCATCTAGAGTCCACAGTCTAAGGGCTACTCCATTCTTGTCGGCGATTAGATTTCCGTACTGATCGTAGTGGAATACACCGGTGGCCAAGCCCCTCGCGTCTAGCTGCACCCGTCGCGACCAAACTCCCATTTCATCCGACACGGCAAGTCCCTTGGAATCCGTGTTTCTTCGGTGCACATATCCCAGTTCGTATTCCAGCTCTATTCGAACCACGCCGTAGAAAGGATCAGCGAGAGATCTGCCGGAGCGACTGTAGCTTACTTCCACTAAGCGGCCATTCTTATCGTAGCTAAACCTATAGGCGTTGGAAAAACTCGCCTCGCTGGATTCGATTTGTTCAATGCCCACGATGCGCTCATATGAATCTACCTCTATCCGGCGATACCACGCCTCTTTGGCGAATACAGCGGGTGCGGCGGATGCATAGACGATTCCGAGTTGAGATGCGATGGCGATTATCAAAGCTAAGTAGCTAAAACTCCCTTTCATTGCTCCGATAATCGGCAGATAGTATGCGGGCTCTTAGAGAAGTACCCTGGACTAATCTATTTGCCTTAGCGCATGGGCGAGTTGGGTTAGGGTTTTCAGCTGCGCGGTACTTTGCGCGCGCTCACGGCGCTGCCGTTCATCGTCGCGATATCTAAAGAGCATCTCCTGAATTCTTCTCGGTTTTGATACGTTTTTAAGAGTGATATCGGTGGCACCGCCGGTGGTTACTAATATTACACTTCCATAGCCGAGTATCAATGAAAGCATTCCTCTTTGCTCAGTGCGGATATTTTGCAGAGAGGTTATTTCTATCTGATGTCGGAACACGCTGTGTCCAAATGGCTTGCGATGAACTCTTGTTATATATCCCTGAGAAGCTACGAAGAAATCATTGCGCCAGATCTCAAAGCGGTAAATTATCCATATAAGCAGTGCTGGGAAGATGGCGAAATGGAAACCCCTTGGTACCGATAAAAGGAGAGCTATGATGCCTAGAGCCACCGGCATCAAAATTTGGCCAAGTAGTATTATTGGACTCTTCCGAATTCTTAGCGTTACGGGTTTGACTAAGCGCCTGCTACTCTGATTGGAACGAAGCATCCGGGGTCCGCGTTCTCCAAGGCCGCTATCCTCGAGGTTTCGTCGCATTTCTTCGCGTCCGCGCCCGCTTATTCTTGCCGTTGTGCGCTCCCGTAGCTCCTGAATTTCTTGGGCAAGTGCATTGGGGGTGTCTATGTCCTTGAGTATCAGTTCACCCTCTAGCGCGGCTGTTTTAATCCTTATGGTACCTATTTCAAGCAAGTGATTCACCGTGCCCCTCTGATCGATGCTAACACTCTGAATTTGATCGGTTGGGATGTGGCGAGTCTCGATTGCCAGGCTTTTCCAGTCGAGGCGGCGAGAAATGATGGAATCGGCTTCTATTTTGTATGTGGCGCTAAGGGTTTTGGCGCCGAAGATGCATAGCCATAGGAGGAAGTTTGCCGGCAAGCATAGAACGAGCAGAGGGGATATCGAGGCTACACCTCGCGAGGCGATGTATAGTAAGAATGCCGCGAGAGTCGTGAGCGAAAAACCTAGGATAGCCGGTTTGAAGGATGGCCTAACAGTTCTTCTGTTTTTTTCAGAAACGGAACTGGGTTGTAAGCTCTTTGAAAATCCAGTCCGAAGCCGGCCCTGGGAATCATAGCGAGGCTTGAGCGCTCGGCGTATAGTGCCCTTGGAACAAAGCTCTAGCAAAGCCACTCTCGTCCAACGCAGCCAGCGGGTATACTCTACCGCTCGAAGGGTGTATTCCAGAGGATGCGGCATGTGTAATCGCTCTTCGCCCCAGAGGTCTCCCTGCAGCCAATTCCTTCGGAAACCCTTGCTATCGCAGGATTCGAGTCTGCCTTGGAGAACCAGGATTACTTCCTCTCCTGAATCACCCGGATGGAAGAGCCTTGAGTTTGCCGGCGCCTCCCAGAGTTCGGCTACTGCCATCATTTTTTTCCTATTACTCCCGGAGAGACATAGAAAGGCGGGATGCATCGGCAATTTCGCTTCGTCCATACCTTCGACTATCGGCCTACGTTTGGGGTAGATTATTGAATTCCGGAATTCTCACGGAGTAAGCAGTGAACCCCGGCTCCCGCGGCAAGTCTCTAAGTTCCTGTTGCGGCGATTCTAGATAGAAACGGCTGATTACTCGTCCGATTCTTTCAGTGCCAACGGCCTATCGAGTATGGTTTTCCAAAGCATCGCCTGCGCCAACGGTGAACGTGCTCGAATACTATCCAAGGGCTTTCGCCCGACAAGGATGTCGGAAGTTTCAGAGCGAACCGGTCTGTCCTCCACAACACGTTGGCCCTGCTCCGGTGGTTTTTCTTTTTCGATTGGTGGGCTTAGCGAGTCCTTTGGGCCCATTTTCTTTACCTCAATGGGGAATCCCAGTATCTGCTCACTCTTCGGGGAAATTCCGTGTCGCTTCGGCGTCAACTCGTCAGATTCCCTGCCTACTCGCATTGAAATGCCGCGCTTCGATGCTAATTCCCTTGCGGGTACTTTCTCCGTCGTTGAGGCTCTCCTGCGCCGCCTAATTCTCGCGAGTAACTGCAGTATCCAGATAATCCCCACGAATACGGGTATGATAGAAATTAGTACGTTTAGTACGTCTCCCACGGGCTAATCCGTCGAACGGTTATCGGACTGCTCGCCCAGGCTTCGCCTCATATCGGTGTCAGCTTGAATATTCCTAAGGCGATAATAGTCCATGATTCCCAGGTTGCCTTCTCTGAACGACTGTGCAATCGCCAGAGGAATTTCCGCTTCGGCCAAAACCACCTTCGCTCTGTTTTCCTGTACCTGGGCAACCATTTCCTGCTCCCTCGCCCTAGCCACGGCCCGCCTCTGCTCTGCCTGGGCCTGGAATCGCCGCGTATCCGCCTCCGCCTGGTCCGCCTGCAGCTTTGCGCCAATATTGGAGCCCACATCCACATCGGCAATATCAATCGAGAGAATCTCGAAGGCCGTTCCCGCATCCAAACCCTTCTCCAGGACTCTCTTCGAAATCTGATCCGGATTCTCCAGCACGTCCTTGTAGGTATTGGCCGAACCGATAGTAGTAACTATTCCCTCGCCAACTCTGGCAATTATCGTTTCTTCCGATGCGCCGCCGACCAGCGCATCGATATTCACCCGAACAGTCACTCTGGCTTTCGCCTTCAGTTGAATGCCATCCTTCGCTACCGCGTCGATAGTGCTCTTGCCGGTTTCGGGATTGGGGCAGTCAATCACCTTGGGAGTTACGCTGGTTTTTACAGCTTCCAAAACATCCCGGCCTGCCAGATCGATCGCGGTCGCCTGTTTTAAGGGCAGTCCGATGCCGGCCTTCGATGCCGCAATCAGGGCCTGTGAAACCCTAACCACATCTCCGCGCGATAGGTAATGAGTTTCCAAATCATCCGTGTGTATGGGCAAACCACCCTTCACCAGCATGATTCTACTATCAACCATCACGCGAGGATTCACCCTGCGCAACCACATGCCAACTAGCCGTCCAAGACCCACTTTTGCGCCCGATACAAGGGCTCTAAGCCATAAACCAAAGAATTTAATCAAGATAATCAAGAAAATTAGGGCTGCAAGCCCCAAAACAATCCACAATAGAATAAACAAAATAACGCTCATCTGTCCTCCATGGTTGCAACAACAGCCTTCACGCCATCAATGCGCTGAACTACAACTCTGGTATTCTTCTCATAGTACTCACCATCGGTTTCGGCAACAAACACTCCGGATTCGAAGCGCACCTTTCCAACAGGTCGCAAATCAGTTACCGCCACACCGATGGCCCCAACCGTAACGGGGCTGCTCTTTTCCCCTTTCAAGACTTCAACTCTTCCGGGGCGCTTTCCCCTCTTCTTGTGCCGGCGCCACGGTTTCCCAGCATAACCTAAATCACCGGGGGCCTGAAGTATCAAGCGGCCAAATAGGCTCGCTCTTGGTAAAAAAGCCATAATAACTCCTATAAGAGCAAATCCGCCAATTACACCAATTCCAACTATACCCAAATTCCTTTTAACTATGCCCCACTGCCAATCAAACTGGGGCCAGAAGAAATCTTGCTGACTCAGAACAAGGGCTCCCAGAATCAACACAATGCCTGCAATCCCGGCAACGCCAAATCCGGGAATAACAAATAATTCCAATAAAAGGAGAACCATTCCGGCCAAGAACAACAGAATCTCTATTGCCCCCAGGTTTCCCATCAAACCACTCGAACCAAACACAATCGCGAAGCAAATAAGAGCAATGGTTCCCGGAACACCGAACCCTGGACTCGTAATCTCAAGATACAGAGCAACCAGTCCAACAAGCAGCAACAGACTCACCATGGCGCCGCTGGTAAGAAAGGTTACTACCGAATCCGCCCTACTTTTCTCCAGCACCACGGTATCCTCAGCAGTGTACCCGAGGTTGGCTAACAATTCTTCCCGTGTCGGCGCGCTACCCGTTGATACCCTATAACGTTCCATTTCCCCGGCCGTAAGCGTTAGGAGTTTGCCCTTATCGCTAATTGTTTTCCCAATCTCAAGTTGGATATTCTTCCTCTCCATCGCTTCAATGTCCGTTTCCGTCAATAGCGACTCGGAATCGTCAATGATTACCTCCTTGAGAACTACATCCGCATCCACCATCGCAAGTGCGACTCCAATGGGATATCCGTTTTTTTCTGCCAAAGCAGCCATTTGTCCCCTCACCGCGCTCACCGTTTTTTCCTCGGCGGCCTGAACCCCCTCCGTGCTTTGATACACCGGTGCGGCGGCTCCGATTGAAGTTCCCGGAGCCATCCAGAGTTCCGAGCAGGAAAATGCCATAAGCGCACCAGCCGACCAGCTCACCCCGCGTCCTCCGCTATCAGCGGGAACATAAGCAACAGTCTTGGCCCAGGTGGCAGAGCCAATCTTGCTGGCAATTTCCAAGGCCGTGTCCACGCGACCGCCGAAGGTGTCGATTTCGATAATCACCGTTTCCACACCTGCCATCTCGGCTTTTTCAAGAGAACGCCCCAGGAACACGCCGAGATATCGATCGACATCTTCCCTTAGAGGTACAACATATACCTTGGCAGGAACCACTTCCGGCTGTGCAATCAGCACCGAGACACTGATTAGATGAGAAGCAAACACAAGGATAGAGTGGGGTCTCATGCGTTAATCATGAAACCAGAGGCAAACTAAGTCAACACTGAAGCCCGTTTCATCCAATGGTCTTTTTAGATAGCATCCACGCGATCGAACCCTCTTTATCCACCTAGCAGGGTATTTCACCCCTCCCACTTGCGTTTAAGAATATCGTTGCCGATTATTGAGAGCGGATAGACTAATGCCGATACCACTAATTTATCCCGACAGTCGATTCAAGGTGCTATGGGAATTCTATGTTCTATTTATCACCATCTTGGCTACAATTATTGCCCCGCTCATCGTGGTATTCAGAATTCCAATGTCTGCTAAACTCATCGCACTGGACGTTCTGATAACTTTCACATTCATCGCCGACATCGTTGTCCAATTCAACACGAGCTACAGCGTTAGGCACAAACAAATAAGTGATCGCAAGGCTATAGCCATACGTTACATTAAAGGATGGTTCATACTCGACCTCTTTGCTACCATACCCTGGACTTTCATAACTAGCCGACACCTGATTTTCAACCGCATACTTCGTTTTTTCCGGCTCATTCGCCTTCTAAAACTCTTTGGAAGCTCAAGAACACTGCGGCGGGCAAGAAAACTGAGCTTTGTCAATCCCGCCTTTATGCGGCTATTCATGCTGGTATTCTGGATTCTGGTGGCGGCTCACCTTGTGGCCTGTGGATGGATTTATATAGGAGGAGTTGGTCAATATACTTCTTCCGGGGATTACACATCCAATGGGGCCGTGTACCTGGAAGCCTTCTACTGGACCATCACTACTTTGACAACGATCGGCTACGGCGATATCACTCCCGACAATCCGATCCAGTTCATCTACGTGATAATTGTAATGCTAATGGGAGCCGCAACTTATGGATTCATAATCGGCAATATCGCCAGCATTATTGCCAACTTGGACATTGCCAAGAGTCGATTCAGAGAGAAGGTGGAAAACATCGACACGTTTCTGAAGTATCGCAACATACCAAGTCAACTCCAAACCCGTATTCACGACTATTACGATTATCTCTGGGAGAGCCGCAGGGGCTATGAGGAATCGGACCTGCTATTGGACTTGCCAAAACCTCTTAAAACTCAAATCGCCTTCTTTCTAAATCGGGATATAATCGAAAAGGTACCTCTTTTCAAGGAAGCCAGCCACGAGTTTATAAGAGATATTATCTTGAACCTCAACCCGGTTATATACACCCCGGGAGATCAAATAATCACTTATGGCGAGATTGGTTATGAGATGTACTTCATCAGCCGGGGAGAGGTTGAGGTATTGAACGAAGAACAAACAATAACCTACGCCACTCTTTCCTCAGGCCAGTTTTTCGGCGAAACAGCCCTCCTGCTAAGCAGCCCAAGAAACGCCACCGTAATAGCGAAGGATTATTGCGATCTCTATGTGCTCAATAAGGAAACCTTCGACAGCATACTCCAGCGCTACCCAATCTTTGCAAAAAACGTTGAAGAGCTATCTGCCAAAAGACTCACCGAACTGCAAACAGAAGAACAAGCCCAAATCGCGACGGAGGTAGACAGCGCTAAGCAAACCGAGGTTTCATCCATGAAACCCGGCAAACCTCCTGCTCCCGGTTATAAGGCTTCAGGGAGCAACGCCATCGAACTCGCCTGGCTGTCAGTGGATAATGCCGAGAACTACGAACTGATACGTAAAAAAGCCGAGGAGACTAAGTGGAAATTGATGGATTCCTCAATCGAAGGAGTGGGATATGTAGATTCTCCGGTGCCAGTTGGAAGAGTTGCATACCGCATCCGCGGGAAGAACAGGAACGGGAGCGGTCCTTGGAGCGCCCCCCTAGTTGTGAGAATATCCAAAAAACCGACACCTAAGGAACGTGAATCAACTCCCTAGGCTTCGATCCATTTGCCGGACCAACGATGCCTCGACGCTCCATTTCCTCAACCAGTCTTGCCGCCCTGTTGTATCCAAGCTTCAGCTTCCTTTGAAGATAAGACGCCGAGGCCTTGCGAGAGCTCACAACTATCTCGACGGCCTTCTCATAAACGGGATCGTTGCCATCGCCCTCCTCTGGCAAGTCCTTATCCTCATCGTCGATAAACATCTCATGGTCTATATAATCAGGCTCGCCTAGGGACTTCACATAATCGGCCATTCTTTCTATCTCGTTCTCGGCAAGAAAGGCGCCCTGCATTCGGGAGGGAAAGGGATTCCAGGCTGAGGTAAACAGCATATCTCCCCGCCCCAGGAGCTTCTCCGCGCCCACCGTATCGATAATAATACGACTATCGGTTTTGCCTGCTACCATAAAGGCAATCCGACTTGGGAAATTCGCCTTGATAAGTCCCGTAATCACATCCACCGAGGGTCTTTGCGTGGCAAGAACAAGATGAATGCCAACGGCCCGGCTCATGGCCGCCAAACGAGCAACAATGGCCTCTAAGTCTTTGCCGCTTGTGGCCATCAAATCGGCAAATTCATCAACAATAACCAAGATATAAGGCATCGACTCTATCGCTAGCTTCCTCTCTCTAATTCGCATATTGAGAGACTTGATATCTCTAACTCCCTGGGAATCCAAGAGTGAATAACGTCGCTCCATTTCATAGAGGCACCACTGAAGTGCCTGAATCGCCCTTTTCGTATCGATAATAACCGGAGTCAAAAGGTGTGGAATACCGTTGTATAGTTTCAGCTCAACAATCTTCGGATCAACCATGAGCAATTTGACATTCCGTGGATCGCGAGAATAAAGCACGGAGGCAATGAGGGAATTTACACAGACGGATTTACCCGATCCGGTAGCGCCCGCTATCAACAGATGTGGGGTGCGGGTTAGGTCGATTACTTGGTTTCCACCGCTGATATCCTTACCCAATATCACCGGAATTTCGGCATCAGTTTCTCGGAACTCCTCGGATTCCAACAGCGAGCTGAATGAAACAATCGCCCGCTTCTTGTTTGGCACTTCAATGCCAACCGCATGCTTCCCCGGAATTGGGGCAATAATTCGAACCCTGCTTGCCGCTAAGCGCAGCGCGATATTGTCTTGAAGATTTACGATACTGCTCAGCTTCACTCCGGGAGATGGCAGGAGTTCGAACATGGTAATAACAGGGCCCTTACGGATACCGGTTACTCTCGCATCGATCTTGAATTCCTTTAGCGTCTGCTCAAGAATAACCCCGGCCTTTCGGGTTTCCTCGTCAATGGCGATAACACATGGTTCCGGATACACGGTTAGGAGTCCCTTAGCCGGCACATGATAGCTCCCTGCTGAAGACACGGTTGTCGGCATGGAAGTAATCGCTTCTCTTCTTCGCGGATCGAGCTTTTCGGAAGTGCTTTCATAGCTATCGGGCGACTCTTCATCAGCGGTTTCCGGCTTGGAACCCAACACACGGGACACGAAATCCGATATTTCCGGTTCTGTCATTGGCGATCCGGGGAGGATCGGTTTTTCGGGAGGTTCCTGCAGGGGAGGTTCACCGCTCTCAAACGGACGTTCAGGAAAGGAAGGAGCGGGTATTGCATTGACTGACACCCCGCTCGGACTCGCGGAGTTGTTTCTGGTTTCGATACTGAAGAAGCTTACCACCCCATTTATGATTCTGTTTATTTCTTTTTTGGTAAACAAGCTGTGGCCGGGGCCATCGAGATATCTACTTAGTCCGACAATCCCGGTTATTTCGATGGCAAGAAGAAGTAAAAACAGCAGAATCGCCGGAAAACGGCCAAATGCCGCAATTAAAACCCTTGGCGCCAGCATTGTGGTGTTGCCGAAAACGACATGGAAGAATATCGCCGAGGTAATGAAGGGGATGGGAGAAATCCACAGCAGGATCATTGTCTTCCTAGGTAGTCGATTCGCCTTAGTGAGGAATCCACAATACAGCAATAAAAACGGGAAATAGAGCGACGAAAAACTGAAACGGCTAACTAGGAAGGCTCCCGGCTTCACCAGCGCGGCGCTGCTCCCAAGCGCGGAAGCAGATATAGCTACAAAAAAGTACAGGGTTAAGAGAAAGCTAATCACAGACAGATAGGCATACTTACCTGAAGCCGAGAACATCGATAGGAGCCTCCTCCCCGATTATCGGAATTGTCTGATTTGAGGCTTAGCGAAGCCAAGCAGCGGTCAGGTGGGATTCAGCAGCAGATATGCCGCCGAGGTTCAGAAACCAAAGCGAAGCAAACCCATTATACTCACCGGGATCAGATATATGGCGAAGAGCCACAATCTTCCCTTAGCGACAAGCCATAGTAGAATCTTCAGCGATGCATACCCGGCAATCAACGCCGAGGCAAAACCCGCCGAGAGAGAGCTAATCGACACGGCATTTGAAAGCTCCGCGGTATCTCTCAAAGAAAGCAAAAAGGCAGCGCATACCGCTGGAATCAGGAGCAGGAAAGAAAATTCACCGACAATTCTTCTATCCATTCCAGCCATCAGACCCGAGGAAATCGTAATACCCGAACGGCTGATTCCGGGAAGAACAGCTAAGCCCTGAGCAGCGCCCATAATAAGCGCCCCAATCCAGGAAGGCTCCTCAAGCTTTTTTCCTCCCCTGATACTAACCGTGGAAAGAAGTATCAGGGCCGTAAGCATAAGAAGGGCCGAAACCATTACCGGTGATTCGCGAACCCCCAAACCAGATACGGCATAAGCGATTATCACGGTGATGGCCGTTGCCGCGAGTAAGCGTAGCACCAATCTCAGATTAGTACTATCTTCCTCCCGATTTCGGCAACCAAGAAAGCGAAACAGCGACGCGAAAAGTTCTCCAATTTTCCGCCTAAATATCCAAACTACCACTAACAAGGTTGCTACATGAAGAAGCACATCGAAAAGAACCGGCACCTCGTCCAAGTCCATCAGAGCTCGCGCGAGTACCAGGTGACCCGAAGAGGAAATAGGAAGGAACTCGGTAAGGCCTTGGATTAAACCCAGCAAAACAGCCTGTAGCACGGACATTCAATTCACCTAAAAGAGACCAGTCCCCAAGATTCGTGAAGAAGCCGTGGAGATTTTCCCTCGTAAAGATATGCATACATAGTGGCCGCGGAAAGAACCTTGCTAACATAACTGCGAGGTTCCTCTATCGGGATGGTGACTCTGAAAAGATCCTCACCCAAATTGGGCTGATCACGGCGCCATCTTCGCAGTTTGCCGCCCCCGGCATTGTACGAAATTAGGACATCTGTCCATCCATTTGTCCATTCCCTGGAACCCAGCCAACTTAGGTACGCGGCAGATAGAACGAGATTGATCTCAGGGTTCATAGGATCCGAGTCCTCCGGAAGTTTGAGGCGACCAATCCATTCTCGCCACGTATCAGGCATGAATTGGCCCAGACCCACGGCTCCTGAGCGGCTTATTGCATTGGTATCCCATGCACTCTCGGTACGCACCAAGCCCGTTAATATCTCCGGTGATGTCCCTCCCTTAACAGCTATATCCGCGGCTAGCTTCCCATATGGAAGCGGGTATTGAATTAGCAAGTCCTCCCTAGTAGGAGTGAAATCTTCACTTGCCCAGAGCAAATTTCCCAGTCTAATAGACAATCTCGGCCGCGAGAGCGCAATCGCTTTGGCTGTCATTTTTATGGTTTTAGCGGAATAGCGCCGGGGGTCCTTCAAAATCTCATTTGTCGACAGATCGAAGAGACCCCATCTAAGAAAAAGCTGAATAATCAGATCATTTTCACTATCCTCGAAATCAATCTCCTTATTTGAAACGGCAGGAATATCCCGACTAAGTAAACCTGCCGCCCTCAGTCCCGACCAGCTAAAAGGGGCGGAATCCGCGGCAATCTCAAGATATTCCTCTGCCTTAACGCTCGAATTCAATCGATTCTCGGAGATAGCGCTCGCTAAAATCAAGGCCCCATCCGCTCGAGCCGCCGAAGGCCATGAATCTCCCCACCTGCCATAGATGAACTCTAAGAACTTCCAATCGCCATCGCGCGCACAGCGATGTATGAATAACTCCAGGCGATCCTCAAAACGCCTCGGTTTATCCCACAACTCGAAAACAGTCGTAAGCGCCGAAAGTCTCTCGGCCTTGGTTACGCTTGAATCGCTTTGTAGTGCTCGAAGTCCAAACCATAGGGCCCTATCCGCATCTAGACTCTTGGGAACACTTAGGACGCCTTCGAAAAAAGAAGTCGATGCGGCTTCAAAATCTCGAAGTTCCCAGTAGAGGAGACCGGTCTGGTAGGCTGCTGCATAAGATTCGAATCCCTCGAGTTTTGGAATCTCTTGACTAAGGCGATTAGCCCACTCCCTCTCCCTGCCCAGCATTCTAGCGGCCTCCCTAATCTCAGCGAAAACAGGAGGTGCTGCCGAATAATTCACCGCTATTGGCCCCGATGCGCCGTTTTCCAGCCAAGTCCGGTAGGCATCTAGGGCCAGGGCAGCCTCCTTTTCTGAGAAGTACAGCCTGGCATTCAACAAGCGTCTGGACTGTAAACTGAGTACTTCCTCATGCCTCAGCGAGCTCAGAGCAGTAGGCTCGGAACTTTCCACAATAAACTGCTCTAGTAACTCCATCTCATTTCCATCTAATTTCCCCAAACTCAGTCCCGCGATCAGCACCGGAGCCTCCCAGCTTGCCCCCGTGAAACCCTTCATTTCCCTGGCCAGCGCCCTGTCTCTACCCTCCGCGGTTAACACCGCAATTCTTGCTCGTCGGAGACTCTTGCCATGCCTTCTCTCAACTCTCCTCAATACCCTTAGGGGATTCACCAGCGCAGCAGGGTTCTTTATCAGCATAGCTTCTAAGGATCGAATTCCATACGGGGCCGCATCCTTGAGCGCCGAACGCATTCGCAACTCGTCCGACAACTCGTCGAAGTCCCAATAGTCTGCCGCCTCCGCCAGTACAAACCAAGCTCCCGCCCCTCCGTTTCCGGCAATACGATAGAGCTCTGAGGGTGAGCCCTTCGCCGCCGCCTGCAGTAACTCTTTGAGTTCCAAGGTGGAATTAGGAATCCGTTTCCCCGATGATGCCAGAGGAACGCAATTGGTAAAAAGAGCAATAGCAAAAAGAGATAAATATCGAATGATTTTCAAACTAGTGACAATTCGGCCACCGAACGCGAAATAGGCGGCGGCAGTAATTCGTGTTCGCCCCAGTCGGTTACCAGCCATACCAGCCAGAATACAATGGCTAGGCTAAGTGTTACATACAAAACTCCCAAGAACCATCGCATTCCTCTTCGAGGTCGCAAAACTCGTTCGGACGAGGATCGTTGTATTCCATCACCTGGAATCCGCATCTCCAAATTCTCCACCCTCCCGCTCGCCTCATGCCGAATCGTAACCGATAGAGTACCTTCAGAAGCCAGCTTAGCCTCAAGTGAAAGCTCGACATCTCCAGCGGGAAGACTTGCAAATTTAATCACCCCGATACGAATCGGCTTTGAGGCGCCTGAGGCATGATAGTAGAATTCAATATCCGCTTCATCCTGATTTTCCGAAGCCGGAGTGAGCAGAAGCCGTCTTGAATTCCAATCTCCACGTTCAAAGATAGTATAATGCTCACCATTCGCCAAACGAATGCTGATCCACCTGGTGTCTCCTTTCATGGGAATAATCCTAGGATTGCCACCCCATGTCGTCAAGCCTTCGTTTCCTTGGTAATAGGGAACGGTATGATTATAATTGTAGCATGATCATTATTATTATTACGATATCATTACCATTGGTGGTGTTGGTTGGGTTATACTTGATTTTACGAAGTAGAAGATTGAAACCTCCCACAAACAAAGAAAAAAACCTCGTATCCGAGGCAAATTCGGAAAACTCCTACGGAGCACCCCACTACAGCGCGGCCCACGATATATCCAATCATTACAACAGCGATTCTGAAAACCGCGGGGAAGCTCAGCCGGAAATTGCGCTCGAGGTAACAGGCAACTCCTACAAAGAAGACGGAAACCAGAAGAAACGCGAAGAGCATCTGAAAAAAGCTCAAGCTCGCCTCGAAAAAGAGCAGACGGGGAATAAACTAGAGGAGGCTAACTTCGATTCTGAAAAGGAGAAGAGAGAAGAGGCTTTCGCTCGTTTTGAGAAAAAGGAGCTCTCTTATCCGAAACGTAATGACTACGATGATTGGGCTGATTTCTTCGAAGCGACGATTGAGTTCTACAAAAGCGAAGGAAACCAGGAAAAATATGAAGAACATCAAACGAAACTAAAAGAAGCCAAAGAAAGACCTGTTTATCCGAGATTTAAAGACTGCGAGGGTTGGGTTGAATTTTTCGAAAAATCAAGCAATTTCTATAAAAAGGTCGGAGACCAAAAAAAGTACGAGGAACATCAGAAGAAATTAGCAGAGGCTCGCGCTAGGGAAAAACAAATGGGAAAAATCGTCCAGATTGGACAGGTTAAGGAAGCTACTAATTTCGACGCCGGCGACAAAAACAAAATGCGTAATGCGGCCTGCGTAATCGCATCAAAAGAAGTCAAAATGGATGGCAAGCAATTTACTACATCGAAAGACAAACCCCTTATAACAATCGTCAATGGAAATTCTGAAAATTCATTTACAAACAGAGGAGTCAACGATGCTGAAATCGGTAGTTTTGTCGAAGTGGAGGGGGAAATAACAGATTTCAAAGAATCCAACGGAAACAAAATAGCTCAAGTTACTCCAAATTCAATAACCAGGGTTAAAGGAAGGGGTGAAATTAAGGCGCCTAAACTCAATTTATTGTCATCTAAAAGCAAGACTTCGAAACAAAAACAAGAATTAAAAAATTTGAGGGGGGAGAAGAGGACAAACTCAGAAACTCAAACCGAGAAGAATTCCGATATTTCTATTCAAGACGCTAAAAGGACTGAGGATACCAAAACTACTGATTCCAAAAACAAGTCTTCAGTACAAAAAAGAACCGAAAAAGGATCGAAAGAAAACAGAAGGGATGGCAGGGGTTTATCCCGCTAGGCATTTTCTTTCTCGGGGGCCCCGAGAGTCCGGTATGAGCATATCGAAAACCAGTTCAATCATCGAACACGGGGAACGCGGGCTTGAAATTCTTATCTATGAGACAGTTGCCAAAAAATTCCCGATAATCAATTATCCATTAACAGTCCATCCGCTGATATCCTGGTTGAAGGATACCGCATTATAAAACATGCGCCTGCTATACAGAACTTCAGCACTGAGTATAGGCATGTGACTTGCCATGGACCATCGCCGGTCTCTTGGAACTGAGACAGATTTCCCGCTCCGAGCGGAAGGCTCGCGCCCGGGTCAGACTCTCGGGTATCCCCCGAAAGAAGGGGCTCGAGGACTTCGATATCGACTGGCTCCAAGGCGGATTTACCCGCAAGACTCCCAGGGAACTCCCTTCCCCGGCCTGCCTCTATGAGAATGGCAGCCGTGACTACTGGGAGCCTACCTTCAGGAATGGGCCGGT
>Ga0209680_1000023_pt1 | contig 51005 bp, 51 predicted proteins | sample WorMetLIZISLAND1_FD_187413 | JGI IMG/M metagenome (GOLD analysis project Ga0209680, IMG submission 187413) | Marine gutless worms symbiont microbial communities from Max Planck institute for Marine Microbiology, Germany - Olavius loisae LIZARD... ... | reverse complement strand
GGTGTTGCTGAGAGCTCCTATAAGCCCCTCTAGGAGCTTTCCAGACTAGGGGTAGGGTAGGGTATAGGTTTACCCCCAGAACGGCCATAGAAGGCCGCTCCGGGGCTCCTGGGGGTGCTCACGGGCAAGGATCTTCTCCAAGCACCCTGTAAGACCTAACTGAGCCTCTCATTAGCCCCTCGGATCAGATATCAACAGAACTAGGGATGCCCCCTAGCCGGCCGGCAACGACGCTTAGCGTCAGAATTCAATTAGCATTGAAATTCAATTTTACCTTCGATTAACTGGACTGAATGTGATTCAGCCTGTTTACCTATTCAGTTTTAGTTAATCAAACTGATTGAAACGTATAGTAAAATAATCCAGAGCTCAAAGTTTATTATTAACTTAAATTCACATCCGCGGGAGATGGCCCAGCTGATTTGTGAGAGTCAGGCGCTCTAGGAATCTCGATAAAGCTGACGCTAAGCGTCGTTGCCGGCCGGCCAGGGGGCATCCCCAGTTCTGTGCTGGCTATCCCAGTAAAACCTAAACAACCGGACTCCCTCTGATCCGACCTGGATCCTACGCGCGAGCTCGCTCCGTCAACGGCTGTGCCGTCCTCCAGTCGCTTCGCTCCTTGCGGCCTCTCCGAGGTGACTTCCGTTCCCAACGCTCGTAACTCTGAAAGCGTCGGCTCCGAGGGAATATCGTACCCGTCTCACCAAGGGAATCTGCGATCTCAGCGAGGAAAGGAAACGACCCTTTACCTACCCACCATGAACGGTTCATATAGTGCTTCCTCCACGTTCAAAGGAATGCGGAACGGTTACGGCATGAGGCATTGCGTGATTTGCTTCTAGCGCACAAGACAGGCTACAACGACTGCCTTTTGTTTTAGCGGGTCGTAATTGACTGCCATCTTCCGGGATCGGTGCGGACTCGCGCTCGTCACCGCCATTCCAAAGCAGACCGGGATGGGGCACGCGGTAGTAGCCGTCATCGTTCTTCTTCGATTGCCTTGCTGGCATGGGTGGCGAACTTGGACGTTCAAATCGTCCCCTCGCGCCCTCAAGGTAATTCTCTACCAGTTCAGCGCAAATCCACTTGCGGCCAAGGCGCTCTGCAACCTCACCCGTGATGCAACTGCCGCCAAAAGGATCAAGCACAACTTCGTCCGGATCGGTCAGCATGCGAATGAAGTATTCAGGCAGCGCTGCGGGAAAGCGGGCAGGGTGCGCCTTTATATCTTTCTCCTTGCAGTAACGCATGTAGCTGCTGTTGCTCTCGGTGTTCGGGATCATAAGGAACAACTAGACTTCATCGTAGATCCGCTGCAGGAATCGGGTTTGCGCAGCAGATACCCGGCGGAGGCACTTCGCCTGCTGGATGCAGTGATCACCGACCAACAGTGGGCACCCCGGAAGTTGGAGGAATGTTTGGACGAGATTGTGAAAGCCAAGCCACGGCTTGAGAAAAAAGCCCAATACCAGTGGCTACGAGAATATCTCCGAATGCGAGCTTGAAGATGTCCCTTGATAGAGGTGTTGCGCCGGCAGCTTCTACCCTCCGAGCGGCTTCTCAGGGCTTCTCAGAGGCTCTCGTGGCCACCTTTCCTTGACAAGAAATCGCATTCCCTTGGTAAGACGGGTGCGATATTCATCCTTTGCACCTGATTCCATCAGGTGTATCATGTAGCATTACACGTAACAACGGAAGCCAACGTCAATGGCGACATCGTACAAAAACCCTGCTCATCCAGGTGGTTACATCCGTAAAAATATCATCCCTGTCGGCATGACCGTCACTGACGCAGCAAAGCAACTTGGTGTCGGTAGGCCAGCTCTATCGAACTTGCTCAATGGGAAGTCCGCCCTATCCTCTGAAATGGCAGTCAGACTGGAGAAGGCGTTCGGTGCCGACCGGGGGCAGCTGCTCGATATGCAAGCAGCCTACGACCAGCCGCAGCTGCAGGCTGCTGGAGACAAGGTCGCAGTTCGTGCCTTCGTCCCAGATTTCCTGACAATCAAGGCAAGGCAGATCGAGCAGTGGGCAGACAGTCGGATCGACGCCCGCATCCACCTTCCCGTACTTCTGCGGAAGCTAGTGCACTCCACCGGTCAGGACCTTCGCCAAGTCGACTTTCCCGGCTATGACAACGCGCAGCGTAGAGGCCCCGATGGTTTCGTGGAAGCGGGCGCTGCAACACCTTGGATTCCCAAGGGGAACTCCTATTGGGAGTTCGGCACGAGTAAGAATCCAAAGACCAAAGCGGAGCACGATTACACTGCGCGGCGGGACTCGGTTGCTTCCGCTGATCGAGCCGACAGTACCTATGTTTTCGTGACACCTCGCAATTGGTCCAGCAAGATTGCTTGGGAGAAACAGAAGAATGAGGCGGGCGATTGGAAAGCTGTCAAGGCTTTCGATGCAAGCGATCTTGAACAGTGGCTTGAGCAGTCTGTGCCGGCGCAGATCTGGCTCGCCGAACAACTCGGGCTACCGGCCAGCGGCTATGAGACACTGGAGATGGCGTGGCGCCGGTGGGCCAATGCCAGCAAACCCTATCTAACGCCCGAGATCTTCGCACCTTCAATCAGCGCATACCGGAACAGGTTCAAGACGTGGCTCGACAAACCGAGCGATGAACCCTTCGTCGTTACGGCCGATTCGCGAGACGAGGCCCTCGCCTTTCTCGCCTGCATGTTTGATGACAAAGAACTCCTCCAATTCAAAGACCGCGCCGTAGTTGTTACATCCCCAAAGACGCTTAAGATGCTCATCGCACCCTCTGTGCCTCTCATTCCCATCGTGCCCACTAAAGACGCCGAACGCGAACTCGTCGCTGTCTACGATTGGTCTCATTACATCGTATGCCGTCCCAGAAACGCGGTCGATACCAAGGCCAACATTACACTCGATCCGCTCAGCCATGATGCCTTCGAGAAGGCGCTTATCGCCATGGGAGTCGAAAAAGGAGAGACTAACCGGCTTGCAAGGGAGTCAGGCCGTTCTCCGGCGATTCTACGTCGCCGGCTTTCCAAAAATGCCGCGATTAGAAATCCGGTGTGGGCTGACAATTCTGACACGGCCAAAGCCCTCGTACCGATGGCCCTGGTCGGTGCTTGGCATGCCGAGTCAAAAGCGGATTGCGAGATCGTCTCCTCGGTAGCAAAGCGAGATTACAGTGTAGTCGAAGATAGCATCGCACATCTGCTTCAGCTTGATGACTGTCCGCTGTGGTCTGCTGGAAGTTACCGGGGTGTGGTTTTAAAGATCGACGCCTTGTTTGCAATTAAGAGGATGGTCACGCCGGCGGAACTCCACGGGTTTTTCTTTGCCGCCGAATATGTTCTTTCCGAGTCCGACCCGGCACTCGAACTTCCCGAAAAGAACAGGTGGGCTGCAAACTTGTATGGCAAGAAACGCGACCACTCCGACGCTCTGCGTGAGGGTATCTGCGAAACACTCATTATCTTGTCGGTGTACGGCAACGACTTGTTCTACAGCCGCCTCGGCATCGACACCGAAATCAAGGTTACGGAGTTGGTCCGGACCCTCCTAACGCCGCTGACCCTTGAAAAGCTTCTCTCCCAGGACCGATACTTGCCGCGCTACGCAGAAGCCGCACCCGCTAAATTCCTGCAGATCATCGAGGATGACCTGTCGGGCAACGATCCCATTTTCTTCGGCCTTCTCAAGCCGGTCGATAACGACGCGTTGTTGTCATCGCCGGCGCGCACCGGCCTGCTCTGGGCGCTGGAGTGCCTTGCCTGGAAACCGCAAAATCTCCCGCGGGTATCGAATATCCTCTCCCGGCTTTCTCGGCCAAAAATCGACGACAACTGGGCGAACAAACCGGAAGCGAGCCTTCAGGCCATCTTCAGGTCATGGATGCCGCAGACGGCGGCCTCGGTGGAGCAAAGGATCAAGGCGCTGGAGGGACTCACCAAGCATTTCCCGGATATCGTCTGGAAGATTTGCATCGAGCAGATCCGGCCGGGTGTTCGGAGCGGTCACGACAGCTACAGGCCCCGGTTGCGCAGCGATGCCTCGGGGGCCGGGCAGGTCATCACGAACGGGGAGCACTATGAGTTCATCCAAAAGGCTCTGGACCTGCTCATCGCTTGGCCATCTCACGATGAGAACACCCTTGGCGATCTCGTCGAGTCTCTTCAGAGCATACCCGGGGAAGACCAGGCAAAGGTCTGGGACCTGATCGATGAATGGTCCCAGAAAGCCGGTGAAGCTGCCAGAGCCGCACTGCGCGAGCGCATCCGTCAATTTGCTTTCACCCGACGCCGACGGAATCTCGGGGAGGCAAATCGCTACCGTGCCCGCGAAGCCTACGAGAGCCTCCGGCCCTGTGATCCGGTCATCCGGCATGGCTGGCTGTTCGCCGACGACTGGGTACAGGAATCCACTGACGAGACTGACGAGACCGAGGAGGAGGAATTCGATTACCGGAAGCACGGCGAGCGGACTGACACGCTTCGTCGCGACGCAGTGGTCGAGATTTGGGCCAAGCGCGGTTTCGAGGGAGTCACCGAATTGCTCGCCGGCAGTGGCGCTGCCGACATCGTCGGTCGTTCCGTGGCGTTGTGCGTTACCGGCGTCACGGCGCGGGTAGATTTCATCCGGCGCTGCCTTTTCCTTGACGGAGACCTCCGGAGCAAAGCCGAGTGGTGTTTACAGGGATTCCTCCTTGCCATTGAGGCTGGCTCGCGAGCCAGCCTGTTGCAGACTGTGGCTGGAGCACTGCCTGCCGACGAGCTTACGCGGTTATTCGTCTGCGCGCCTTTCCAGGCATCTACCTGGCGTCTTCTAGACAGTTATGACGAGGACATCCGCGCTGGATACTGGAAGGATGTGCCCCCGCCCCCATCCAGGGGCCGGCACACGCCAGCCGAACTTACCGAATTGATCGACCGCCTTCTTGAGGTCCGGCGACCGCGCGCAGCGTTCTACGCCGTCCACATGTCCTTCAAGGACATCGAGACCTCCCGTCTCAAGCGGTTGTTGCGAGACGTTGCCACGGTTGATACTGAGCCCGCAGGCCACTTCCAGCTTGACCGGTACTACATTTCAGAGGGGCTGACCTCGCTCGACGGCCGTCCCGGCGTGTCCGTCGATGAAATGGCCCAGCTCGAGTTCTTCTTCATCGCTGCACTGGATCATGGCGAACATGGCATTCCGAATCTCGAAAGACATATCGCGCAATCGCCGGCAGCCTTTGTCCAGGCAGTGGCGCTCGCCTACAAGCGAAGCGACGAAGGAGAGGACCCGCCGGAATGGAGCATCAAGAATCCCGAGCAGCGCGCGGTAGTCGCGTCAGCAGCCTATGATCTTCTCAACCAGATGAAGAGAATTCCCGGCACCGACGATAACAGGGAGATCAACGAGGCGGCGCTCGCTACGTGGCTCAGAGAGGTTCGGCGGCTGTGCCGCAAGTATGCCCGTGCGGACGTCGGTGATCTCCACCTTGGGAAACTTCTTGCCAAATCTCCGGAGGGCGAGAACGGCACATGGCCTTGCAAGCCGGTTTGCGAAGCGCTGGAAGAGATCGTATCCCTAAAAATCCGCAGAGGATTCTATATCGGCGTTTATAACTCGCGCGGCATTCACTCGCGCGCAAAAGGAGGAGCCCAGGAGCGCGAACTCGCCGCGAAATACCGGGCCTGGGCCGAGCGCTTGTATTTCGACTATCCCTATGTCGGGGGTGTCCTCGAGGACATTGCCGAGAACTACGAGCGCGACGCTAGGCAGTGGGATTCCAAAGATCACGAGGAGCAAAGGCTTCGCTATTTCAACTGAGCAACGGCATCACGCGAATGCATTCACCGCCAGCTAAGAAGCACAGTGAATGAACTGGAACAATCTCGAAAGCGGACAATAATGTCTTACGTCTTCCACCAAGCGAATTTCTGCCATATGGACCCAAAGCGCGACTGATCATTTCACATCTGAATAGCGAGGCGATCAGGACCGGAACGCCTGAAATCGATGTCGAACGCAGCCTGACAGCGTTCATCCGTCGCATTCAGGATCCCACCAAACGCGGAAAGTTAGGGCCGAATGGACGCGAGATAAACATGTTCAAAGAACAGTTGATGCGCCTCTCTGTCGCCACAATCCGTCTGGGCATGGCGAATGCCGAGCATGCGGTGCAAGTGAACAGTCAGTTCGTGGAGACGCTTGATTTCTGGCTAACGCAGTCGGAAAACAACAAGCCAACCTGGACACAGACCCTTTGCTTGAGTCAACGCTACTTCAAAAGCCTACAAAAACACGCCGTGCCGCTTAGTGAGCGTGCGCTGGCCGCGCTATCGCACTCGGCGATGGCTTTGGATATTTATGCCTGGCTCGCGCAACGGTTACATCGCATTCCATCTGGAAAGCCACAGTTCATCGCGTGGGCAGCAGTCAAAGAGCAGTTCGGCTCGGAGTATGGACGGATGAATAATTTCAGGCAGAAATTCCATGTCGCACTCTCCCAAGTCCTGGTTTGCTACCCGGAAGCCAGAATCGAGTCGAACCGCAATGGATTGACGCTGAAGCACAGCTCTCCACCCATATCTGCACGTATTGCTGCCGTGTGAAAACCGTTGATCTCGGTGCCCGAGAGCACCCCCCAGGAGCCCCGGAGCGGCCTTCTGTTGCCGTTCTGGTGGTAAACCTACCCTCTTCTCTTCTACCCTACCCCTAGTCTGGAAAGCTTCTAGAGGGGCTTTTAGGAGCTCTCAGCAACACCTCGAGCTCTGACATTGATGAACCGGTCCACCCGCCGCCGTCAGCGCTTCGCGGCCCGGCGCTGAGCCGTGATCGAGGTTAGAGGGACCTAGCCCTGGCGGGCCGGTGTATTTCCGGTGTCGACTTGGTCTTTCCGACGTATCGAAGAGCGGTGCTGGCCGGGCGGTGCATATCCGATACGGATTGCGGTTTGCGGGTGGGATCCGGCTGGATCCCGGGTTGACGGGTAATCCGGTAAATTTCCCGGTAGCTATCAAGCCTTTAGGTTATTTCAACCTGTCGCGTTAAAGCGTGCCATTCCGACTTGCGTCGTCCTCCCGAAGGTTGAATTCCTCCCTCTAACCTCGATCACGGCTCAGCGCCGGGCCGCGAAGCGCTGACGGCGGGGCGTAACAAGGGGATTCTGGATCCATTCTCGCCCTTGCCTGACGAACAACGTGCATTCCTCCAGGAAACCTTGGATCAACTGCACCAGCAGTTCATCGGTGTCGTCCGCACGGGGAGGGGCGAGCGTCTCAAAGGTGGAGATGAGGTTTTCAGCGGTCTCTTTTGGAGTGGTGAGGAGAGCGTGGCGCTTGGGCTGGCTGATGGGATTGGAAGCAGTTCTTTCGTGGCGCGTGAGCTGATCGGAGCAGAGAAGATCGTCAAGTATAGCAGCCGCAGTAACCTGCTTGATCGTTTTACGGAGCGCCTTGGCACATCGATCGCCACATCCTTGGCGCGCCTGAGCGGTATCGACGGTTATCCGGTGTTGCGCTGAGGCGCAGATCCAAACGTGGTTCAGTGTGGGAATTCATTAGGAGTTACATTCCATGAGTAGAACTAAGAAGCAAGCTATGGGAATGACTGAATCGTTAGAACAGGTTGCCTATCAGCATACTGTGTTGTGTCAGACCTGCCTGCCATACCGAAATCCTGGCGATGATGTGAAGGAATGGAAAAGAAAGCAAGGCGATGTTTCATTGAGCATTGAGGCATTGAATATCATGGATCGGAGAACTGACCAGTGGGTTAACGTAGGTCTACCATATGGACCTAAAGCGCGTTTGATTATTTCTAACTTGAACAGTGAGGCGCTTAAAACCGGATCTCCAGAAATTGAAGTTGAACGTAGCCTGACGGCATTTGTCCGGCGTCTTCAGGATCCAACCAAGCATGGGAAATCGAGGCCGAGCGGTCCGCAGATCGGCATGTTTAAGAATCAGTTGTTACGTCTTTCCTTTGCCGCGATTCACATGGCTATGAGGTTTGATGAGCGTACATTGCAAGTCAATAGTCACTTTGTAGGTACGCTTGAGTTCTGGAGTAAGAAATCTGGGGTAGAAAGTAACCCTTGGAACGATGATTTCATTTGGCCGCAGACACTTTGCTTGAGCCAGAGCTACTTTGAAAACCTGCAAAAACATGCAGTGCCGCTTGATGAGCGTGCGCTGGCTATACTATCGAACTCGGCTATGGCTTTGGATATTCATGCTTGGCTCGCGCAGCGGTTACATCGCATACCGCGTGAGAAGCCGCAGTCCGTTTCATGGGTAGCTCTAAAAGCTCAGTTTGGGCCGGATTTTGGGCGCATGGTTGATTTTAGGGCTAAATTTCGTGCCACAATTTTACAAGTTCTAGCCTGCTATTCAGCGGCAAAAGTTGAATCAAGCTCCAAAGGCTTGATTCTGAGGAACAGTCCTCCGCCGGTTTCGGCGCGTCTGTCCATTGCATAGATGCATGAGCCTCTCAGAGAGGCTCATGCATCTATGCAATGGCTGTTTTTGGTGCGCGGTCCCGCGATGGCGAGATACGAGAGACTGTCATAGAGGAAGCAAACGGCGGATTTGGCCGTTAGAGCGCGTGGTTACTGGCCTAGCGTCCTGTGCCAGTCCACCGTTTATGCGTAGATTGGGCTCACTAAAACACTTTAGAGGATCTGGTATGTCTGATTACGATAGCATAGGCGGCTATAAACGTCCGGCTGACATTGAAGATGTCATCGCAGGAATCTCCGAATTGAATGGCAGTATAGAGAACTTGGGTGGTAACTTGGATGAGATATATACTATAAAGGTAAAATTGGATTATGTTGCGTATAAACTCGAGGAGTTGAATAAAATCGTATATTCCGTATTTGAGCTTTTATTGATGATAATGGTTCTTTTGATATTTGGATGGGTCTTTAGCAGTCCTGGAGATCTCGTTCAATCTCTAAAGACGTTTTTTTACTACCTATTCAATCCTAAAGAGCTCGCTGAATCTATCAGAAGCATTCTTTCGGTATTGGATTAAGGGCTGAGTTCACTAACTCTGCTTAGGTCTGATTTCCTTGGTGGGATGAGTGACATTTCCTCGGAGCTGACGCTTTCAGATTGACGGAGCGCGCGAAACGGAAATCACCTCGTAGAGGCCGTAAGGAGCGGAGCGACTGAAGGACGGCGGAGCCGTTGATGGAGTGAGCGCGTGCGTATCATTTGGGTCGGATCAGAGGGTGGTGGTGAGCGTAGCGAACGCTTTATTTAGGGCCGGGATCGGCCCGAATTAGGCCGCGTAGCGGGGCGAAGCCAAGGATGGCGGAGGGTAGGTTTTTTTGTCCACAGGCTTATTTAGGCGGCGGCGCAGCCGAGCCGCGCGCGCGGCCGGTGACCGTGGACCTCTCGGCAACGGCGGCGTCATGAGCTACGCAGGTTGGCACGTCAATGCCATCATGAACCTCGACCCGGCTGGCGCCGAGCAGGTACTCATTGACCTGCTTCCTGAACCGGAATACCTCTCCGACGCCGCGGCCGCGATGGCGCGCTACTTCGTGCCAAAGACGGAGCGTTCCTTCGACCAGACGTTCCGGTACGACTTGATGTGGGCCGCGCGTGAAGGCAGCACTCCGCCACCCAGCGACGACCAGCGGCGAACCAGTTTCGCCGCCGCACTCAATGCAGAAATCAAACGCTTGGGGGAGCAGAACCAGGACGGGAAACCTGCCCCCGGCCTGAGTGAGCTTGCAAAAGCGCTTGCTGCAATTGACGGTTGGGGTTCTGCGGCAGCGGTGCTTGACGTGATTGCCATGCCCGATCAACGGGACCAATACACCTATCTCCATCTTGAGGCCACCGAGCGTTTGTTGATGGCCGGTGTCCGGTGTCGTTTTGCCCGCAACCACCGCGTTCGCTATGGTCGATTCCGTCCTTGAGCGGACAGAGAAATGGATGCAGGAACCAGACAGATACCTACTGCGCCGCGTCCTCGCGCTGTGCCCCTTCATCGATGATCCTGCTGCAGGCATCGTCAAGATACGAGACGTTCTCAGTAGGCGGAAGCTCATGAGATACAAACTGTGCGAGCTCGCCACCGCTCTCGGCGGGAGCCGCTTGGATGCAGCCGTCGATCTCCTTTACGAGCTTGCCTCCGATGCGCAGACCTCCGAGCGATGCAAGGACAATTGCATCAACGCCATCGCTGCACTCGATACGCCGCGCGCAAGCAACCGTCGCGTTTTGCAGCCCTACAGCGATAGCATGAAAACCCTGTTGGACAAGGGTTACAAGACGGCGCTGCGACCGTCAGGACATGATATCAGCGACAAGTTTGCCGTTGATAACAGTGCTTCGATCCCGCCCAACCTCATTGTGATCCCGAATACCGAGAGTAACAGTAGCTACATGCGTTACTGCAAAGAGAAAGATATAAAGGCGCACCCTGCCCGCTTTCCCGCAGCGCTGCCTGAATACTTCATTCGCATGCTGACCGATCCGGACGAAGTTGTGCTTGATCCTTTTGGCGGCAGTTGCATCACGGGTGAGGTTGCAGAGCGCCTTGGCCGCAAGTGGATTTGCGCTGAACTGGTAGAGAATTACCTTGAGGGCGCGAGGGGACGATTTGAACGTCCAAGTTCGCCACCCATGCCAGCAAGGCAATCGAAGAAGAACGATGACGGCTACTACCGCGTGCCCCATCCCGGTCTGCTTTGGAATGGCGGTGACGAGCGCGAGTCCGCACCGATCCCGGAAGATGGCGGTCAATTACGACCCGCTAAAACAAAAGGCAGTCATTGTAGCCTGTCTTGTGCGCTAGAAGCAGATCATGCAACGCCTCATGCCGTAACCGTTCCGCATTCCTTTGAACGTGGAGGAAGCACTATATGAACCGTTCATGGTGGGTAAGTAAAGGGTCGTTTGGTTCGTTTTCAGCGCGACAGCACCTCAAGAGCCATTTGCGTATGACGGAGAGTATGAAGCACGGCATGGCCGTGCTTGCCTGTCTTACGGTTACGGGGAGGATGCCTGGTTTATCCGGATTTCCAAGGATGGAACCGGATTTAGGGCGCGGCTGAACGGCCGGTTACTGCTGGTCCGGTTCCCGGAGCTCAAAAGCTGGACATTGGAAAGCGAACCGGCCACGCCCGAACGCTCTCCGCATGATCACGACGGTCTCAACCTGGTTTTCGAAGGACCGCGACGGGAACAGGCGATCAGGATGCGGATTCTGCGCATGACAGCTCCCGGCGCACCAGCGCCAGACCGCTTTGTCATTCTTGACCGCTTCGTGCTGGAGAATCGCGATAACGGAACCTATCGCAATCTGATGGCGGCGTTTCCGCAAGGCCCGGGACAGCTCACGCCCTACTCCATGCTATGGGACGACCGCTACACCGTATGCCTGATGCGGCGGTGATCGGTTAACGCAAAGAATTACTGATATTTTCCTGATAACGCAAAGAGGCACACTTTCATAAAGAAACTCGATAATCGTTTCTGAAAACTTACGTAGATTTATTTACTGTATTATTTGACCATTTTCGCACTCGAAAACAGGGAGGAAAGGTGGCGTGGGCAAGGTGTTAAACAAACCTCCATATCCTTTACATGTTGGTCGAAGGTTCCTCTACGCAGTTGCAGTACCTCCGAGCCACGGAGAACCCCTTTAAGGCCGTTTCCGATGTCGGGTAGGGTAGTTTGTGCTTTGGAACGGCCTTAAAGGGGTTCTCAGACGCTTCTAGGGCTGGCACAAGGTGCCTTCAAGGTCGTCCACTTCTTATTCTGAAATCCTTGCTGCCCTAATCGTCTTCCGGGGCTTCAAGCGGCAAGGCCCGTTGAGCATCTTCCGGCGGCAGGGGTAAGTCGCGGACGGGGATGACAGTTAAGCCCAGGTCCCTGGAAAATTTGGCGATGTCCTCGTCATCCGAGTAGATGACCGAAGCGCCTTCCACCCTGGCTATGGCGACAATTTGCCGGTCAAACTTGACCTTCGCCCAGGTGCTGTCTGAGCCGCCGCGCTTATCCCCCGCCTCGAGGGCTTCGCGGGTAGCCGCGGCCACCCCGACGGCGGCCCGCTGGTCGAAATCAGTCGCCTTGAAGGCGGCGGTGCCGTTCAGGATTTGGAGATACTCCGGCCCCGCCTCCCCTGCCCGCACGAGGAGCTCACTCAGGGCTGGCGTCGGGACGATGATTTTCTCTTTTTGCCTGGTCAGCGTAGCGACCAGGTATTCCATGCGCTCTTTTACCTGGGTAACAGGCTGCCCTGTTTGCGGCTGTGCGGCATGGTGGCCTACGTGAGGGCGCGGGCCATGTAGCCGAGCGCCCCGGCCTCCTTGGCTTCTTCGGCCTCGATGGCAAGAGCCTCGATAATGAGCTTGTTGAGATTATCCTTGTTCATGCCTTCCCCCTCCTTGAATTGGTGCGCACGCGTCTAGCTTAGCGGCCCTGGTGGCGGTTGTAGATGGAGCAGTGGCAGTTGTCCACCAAAAACAGAACCCGCCGGGCCTCAATGGAAGGGGGACAGGCGGTCGCCACTCACCTGGCAAGGTAGTCATCGATCAGCTGATTGATAATCTCGTGGACCGTCTTACCGTCTGCAGCGGCCTTGGATTTAAGGGCCTGCCGCTTGACCTTCGGAATTTCGACGTTAAGCCTGACGGTCTGCGCGTCGGACACGGAGGCGGCGGTCAACACCTCGGCCTGCGGGTGCCTGTGGCCCTGGCCAGGTTTCTTGATTCTTAGGGGTTGATGCTTGGCTGTCATGAGAACGCCCCTACAACCTGCTTGACCATGTAGTTGACTTCCCATGCCGCCTGGCCGTCCGGGTCATCATCAAGAACGGTTGACCCACCCGTCAGAGCGGCAGCAAAGGCCGTGCGGTCATGGAGCGGCCCCTGAAGAATGGGGAAGCCGTATTCGCCTACGGCGTCCCTAATCTCGCGTGCAAGAACGGTCCCCTTCTTGGCCCGCGAGACAACAAAGGCGGTTGTCGGGACGCCGTCGGTTATTTGGTGTCTTGTCCGTATCATGTCGACCAGAGAATCGCAGGCCCAGATATCGAGCGGGGAAGGCTGTATGGGGATAAGCACAAGGTGGGCGCATTTGACGGCGCTGGCGCTCATCTTCTCCAGCTTTGCAGCGCCATCGACGATGACCCAGTCATAACCGTTGGCAAGGGCGGGAACGTCCTTATCGAGCGTAGGTCGGTCAATGGCGACAACCGGAAAGCCGCCTTTCCCATCTCCGGCTTCGTGCCAGTCCCGCGCACTGCCCTGCGGGTCGGAGTCCACAAGCAAGACCTTTTGCCCTTTGAGATGTAGGGCGCGAGCAAGATGAACGGACAAGGTGGTCTTACCAGCCCCGCCCTTGGGGTTCAGCACAGAAACGATGTTAGTCATGGGTTATCAAATGATAAAATGAAGTTATGATAATAGGATAAAAGCTTCATTACTTCATACCATCAAATGATGCAAGTATCAAATGTTCAAATTATCATTTGATACTCTTATCAAGCTAAAAGGGTGGCTCCCGCCCCCTGGAGCGTTCCCGGCCATTATCCCTGCTGCGCTCTTGCTGGCGTCCCTGCTCGCGGCTCTGCTCTGATGGCAAACGGCCCAGGCGGTAGGCTTCGTCAATCAGCTTTTCATCGGCCCGGCATTGACGCTCATGGGTGCGGGTGAGGCGCTCGCGCTCCTGGTCGTTCCTGCGCGTCACCTTGCCCAGGGCCTCGGCGCGGCGGCACTCGATATCGGCCAGCTCGCGCTTGAGTGCTTGCGTCTCGGCGTGGTCGTCCTTGGCCCGCAAGATTTTGTAGAGCAGGCCACCGCGCGCCTGGCGTTTGGCAATTTGTTGTAGCCCACCCTTGACGCGCTGCTGGCGGGGTCCGTAATAGGCCTCAAGCCGCCCGTCTTCCCGGCTGAGCCGCCGGGCCTGGCGGCGCTCCAGCTCCCCGTGACCTGGTCAAACTGCCGCGACTGGGTGGCGGCACGGCGGTGGCTCGCCCATTCGTCAATCCTGGCTTTCTTTTCACCCTCAATATCACGGGCGGCCTGCTTGAATTCCTGCCGCGCTTCTTTGCTTTGTTGGACCGCCTGCGAGCGCTCCTCTTTCTCGGTGTCCCGCACTGCCTGCTCAAACTCTTGCCGGGCCTGGCGGGTCTTTTTCCCGCCCGCCTCACGGCGCTTTTCGCCGTCAAGGTCACGCGCCACTTCCCCAAACGCCTGCCGGGCTTTGGGGGGCTGTTTTCCGGCCTGTTTGGGCTGGCCCTTTTGCGCTTCCTGGGCCTTTAGGCGCGTGGCGGCTATCCGGTCGGCATCGGGCAGGGCAGAGCGGTCAAGATCGGCCAGCCGGGCGTTGATGGCGGCGGTCTTGGCCTTGCCTTTTTCCGGGGTGTCCAGTTGCCCGGCCAGCCTTCGAATATCGCCCCTTTCATCAATGATAAGAAAGCCCCGCCCACGCCGCGTAGCGGCCAGCACCAAACCGTCCGCAGCAAGTGCCGCTTCAAATGATTTGCCATTATCAGCGGCGCGCCAGGCGCGGGTAACGGCGTGCTGCCTGCGCTTCCACCAGTCGGCGTTTTCCTCCCGCACATGACAATGAAGGCCATGCTTGCGTTCATATTCCAGGGCCCACTTTTGCAGCCGGCGTTTATCAAAACTGGGCGCATGAATGCGGCCCGTCTTATGGTGAACCAGGTTCACCACCACATGGACATGCGGGTGCGGCGTATCATTGTGTGCGACGAAAAAATGCTGATGGCCGGACAGCCCTAAACGCTCAAGCGTGGCCTTGGCCGCCGCGCTCTGATGTTCCCGGCCTGGCTGCTCGCCTCTCGCCCAGGCTATCGAGTAGTGATAGACATTGCCCGCTGACGCCTTGGAACCGGCGGAACTGCCGCCATGCGCGGCGCGGATTTCGTCACGATTCATATCCGTCCAGGCCATCACCTTGGCGGCTGGAGCATCGGCGGAGCCGCCGTTGGGGTATCTTCTTCAAGATTCTGACCTTCGCCTACCTGACGGTCTTCCTGGTGTTCCTCCAATTCAAGCTCAGTGGGTTCGATCCGAGTATTTCTTCCGAGGAAGGACATACGGCGTTGATCGAGGTTACAGGCTTTATCTCCCCTAAGGGAAGCGCTAGCGCGGATCGGATCGCCACTGCCTTGCGCAAAGCCTATGAGGATGAGAACACCAAAGGCGTCATCTTGCGCATCAACAGTCCTGGTGGCAGTCCGGTTCAGGCCGGGTATATCAGCGATGAGATTCACCAGCTACGTAAAAAGCATCCGGACATTCCAGTCTATGCGGTTGCGGCTGACCTATGCGCTTCCGGTGGCTACTACATTGCGGTAGCAGCCGACGCCATCTATGTGAACGAGGCGAGTCTGGTTGGGTCGATTGGAGCTCGCATCGATGCCTTTGGATTCGAGGGTGCCCTTCAGGAATTGGGTATCGAGCGGCGCTTGCTGACGGCTGGGCGTAACAAGGGGATTCTGGATCCATTCTCGCCCTTGCCTGACGAACAACGTGTATTCCTCCAGGAAACCTTAGATCAACTGCACCAGCAGTTCATCGATGTCATCCGCACGGGGAGAGGCGAGCGTCTCAAAGGTGGGGATGAGGTTTTCAGCGGTCTCTTTTGGAGTGGTGAAGAGAGCGTGGCGCTTGGTCTGGCTGATGGGATCGGCAGTAGCTCCTTCGTGGCGCGTGAGCTGATCGGAGCAGAGAAGATCGTCAAGTACAGCAGCCGGAGTAGCCTGCTTGACTGGTTCGCAGATCAGCTTGGCGTATCGATCGCCACATCCTTGCTACGCCTGAGCGGTATCGACGGCTATTCGGTAGTGCGTTGAGGTACCCCTCTGATCCGACCTGGATTCTACGTGCGTGCTCACTCCGTCAACGACTACACCGTCCTCCAGTTGCTACGCTCCTTGCGGCCTCTCCGAGGTGACCTCCGCTCCCAACGCTCGTAAAAGGGAATGTCTCACCCGTCTCACCAAGGGAATCCGCGATCTCGGCGAGGACCGCATGCTCAGCAAGGAAAGGAAATAGCGATGGGTTTTTTGCTAAAATAACGTAAACGGAGGAGATGCATAATGGTGGATAAGGTTACCCCCACAAAACGCTCCACCATAATGGCAATGGTAAAAAACAAGGATACCAAGCCAGAGCTTGTCGTGCGTCAGCGGGTGTTCGCCGCTGGATTTCGCTACCGGCTTCACGTGCGGAAACTACCTGGCACGCCAGACTTGGTGTTCCCCCGCTATCACAGGGCGGTGTTCATCCACGGATGCTTTTGGCACGGGCACGATTGCCCGAAGGGTAAACTCCCAGCCACAAATCGTGACTTCTGGCAGGAAAAAATCCTCAAAAACATTGACCGCGACCGGCAGGCGGTTGAAGACCTGGAACGCGACGGTTGGCAGGTGGCGACGATTTGGTCCTGCCGCATTGAGGAAGGGGTGGAGGATTTGCTTGCCCTTCTGACTAAACGGCGAGAGACCAGTTAGTTGGGCTGGATCGAATTGATCAGATATTCGGCAAAGAAGGAAACGAGCTTCGGCGGGACTGCGTTGCCGATCATCCGCGCGATGGGCTCGATCTGTTCGGTGGGATAGAACACGTAATCGTCCGGGAAAGACTGGAGAATTGCCGCCTCACGAAGCGAAATACCGCGCAGTTGCGTTTCGTCGAAATGTCCGTATCGCCCGTTGGAAATGCTATGGCATTTGGTGGTGATTGTCGGCGAAGGTCGGTCGGGGTGCATCCTCGTATAGATATCGGAAAAGCACCTTGTGTTGAGTCGCTTGTTGACCTTGCGGTGGCAGTCCAACGATAGATCTCCGAACTTCGTTTCTTCCATGTAGGCATTGGATTCACCCGGCTTGGCGCAGGAGAGGCGCTTGAGGTTCAATTCGCTCAAGGTTCGCGCCCGATGGTTTGGTATGTCCTGATGAGTTTCTCCCGCTTCGATGGGCGGCAGATGGCCGATGGCTTCACGCACGGAAACCAGAAGGGTGTCTGGGTCGGCTTTCGGCACCAGAAGCTCGGATTCCAGCATGTCGGTGAGTCGTTTGCCTCTCACCAGGTCTTTGCGCACGGCCATAAGAATGGACCGTTTGCGATATTGGGGAATGCCGAATTTCGAAGTGCAGACCACCCTGGAGCCTGTGACGTATTCGAGATTTCCCAATATTTGGCGGAATTCATCCCACACGCCGCCGTAGCGGATATCAAGGATCCCCGCTACGTTTTCGGACAGAATAAGTTCCGGCTGAAAGTGTTCGACGAATTTGGCGGCCTCGGACAGGAGATTGCGGTCGCGCTTGCGGCCTTCTTTGCGTTCCTCGGTAAGCTCTTTTTTGGAGAGTTTGGTAAAGGGCTGGCACGGGGCGCAGATGGCAAACAGCAGCGGTGCATCCTTGGCTTGTGAACGGTAAAAGGGGATGAGGTCTTCAAGGTCCGTAGATAGGCTGTCTTGCTGGCCTTTGGGGTAATCCTCGGTGGCAGGGAAAATGTCCCGTTCCAGGAAACGCGGAAGACAATAGTCGATAGCGGTGTTAGCGTTGTTCTCGACGAAGGTGCGCTCACAGCGTGCATCCTTGTCGATACCGGCGATCACGTAGCCGCCGGCGTCAATCAGGCCGCACGTCGTGCCGCCAGCCCCGCAGAAGAAATCGACCGCCAGAAATGAGGGCTTGCTCGGAGCTGTTTTGCTCGTCTTATTCCGCGCCAAGCTCACCGGCCTTTTCCTCCGTTGCCCATTCCTTGAGGCGGGCAATGCCCCCTTCGGTAAACAGACGCCATCCGTTACGGTCACGCCTAACGTCGCCGACGCGCCTTCCCAGGAACCGGCGCAAGTAGAGTCTGGCGTGAGACGCCCACGGATTCCGCCGCTTCGTTCGTCCAGTAGTAGATTTTTTCACCGAGACGTTCGAGCATGCAGAATTCCCCCGTAAATCTACTTAGAATATACTCAGGACGAGTCCTAAAGCAAGAATATTTCTGTTTAGAGGTAGATAGTTGATCGGAAATCTGTCAACAATCTGGATTTTTCGCGCCAGAAAACGGCCCTAGCATCGAAAAATAGGCCTTGAGGGGCAATATGTACGCGTATAACGCGTATATTTTATATATAGTAACCGTCCAACGAATATAGCTGATGGATAGTTAATATGCGTTCCAGGAATCGTGAGAACCTCGTCAGGTTGGCAACTAAGCGCGTCAACAGCGCAATAAAAGTCATAAGGCTAATCGGAAATCTCTCCAACAAATCCAACTACGATTACACAGACGAGGATGTAGAGAAGATTTTCCATGCACTGCAAGAGGAGTTAAACGCATGTAAGAAACGCTTCGATATGGCATCCAAGCCGTCCGGGAAGGGCGTGTTTTCACTTGAATAAACGCCTAGCGACAGGGACTTAATAATGGACGCAAGAGACGTTTGCTTGCGCTTGCTTGCAGCGGAATCCGAGGCGGAAGTACAGAAAATCATCGAGTCCGTCCCGGAAATGCGTGACCGAGATAACTGGCAGCCACTCGATAGGCGCGATACCAATTTCAACGTGACGTCCAACCAGGCGTCGGACGGGGCCAAGGCACTCACCGAACTCATGACCAACATGGTGGATGCAGTGCTGATGAAGCACGCGTTTCAGAAGGGTATCGACCCAAAGGGCACAGACGCGCCGAAGACCATGTACGATGCCGTGGACGTTCTAGTGAAGAACCTGTACGGTGGCAAACTGACCAGCCTTGGCTCGGAAGACCTGTGGTTGCGGGAGTTCGCCCTGAAGAATCTTGTTATCGGCATCACTGGTGCCAAGCGCAAGCGGGAAGGGTTGCCGTGCTACACCTTCGTCGACAATGGCGAAGGGCAGCGGGGAAAAGACTTCGAGGACACCTTCTTGTCCCTTAGCGCCGGGAACAAGAAGAGCATCCCCTTCGTCCAGGGTAAGTTCAACATGGGGTCGTCCGGTGTACTGCGATATTGCGGGCGGCGCTGGTTCAAGTTGATCGTCTCGCGCCGTTACGACGGTAAGAGCGGCTGGTGCTGGACGCTTATGCGCCGCCGTCCGGGTGACAGCGACAGCATGCCAGTGGCCGAATATTTCATTCTGGGGAAAACGGAGATTCTTTCCTTCGATAGCGACTACTTGTATCCATTCCGCGCCACGACCGGCGAGCGCTACGACGTGAAGATCGGCACCGGCACGGTGGTAAAGCTCTTCGACTATCAGATCGGCCCCAAGTTCTTGAGCTTCAATGGTACACGCGAGGCCCTAAACGAAAATCTGGTCGAGACTATCCTGCCGTTCCGGATTCTGGACTTCCGTCAATTTCCCAAGACCGAAAAGGCCCGTAAGGCCGCCCAGAAACGCGGCAGAGACCGCGCATCGGGTGTAGACTCGCGCCCTTTCTACGGGCTGGAGTTCTTGCTCCTGCGGTCCCATAAGGAAGAAGGCTTAGCAGAGGAGGAAGAGGACGCGGCTGCGGTTGACGAACACAAAATCCACGTCGGCAGCATCGAAGACCCCGACATCGGTACGGTTTCGGTGAGTGCCATTCCGCTTAAGCAAACGATTCCGGGTTGGTTGAAAGAATCCAGAAATCGCATTTTTCACGTCGTTAACGGCCAGGTGCAATATAAGCAACGGCGTGGCCATCTCGCCCGGCAGTGTGGATTTCCTGCGCTCATGGACCGGGTGGTCATACTAGTTGACGCCAGCAACTTGACGTTTTCCGCCCACAACGACGTGTGGAAGGGCGACCGGGAGCATGTCGTCAAAACCACCTTCGGGGAGCGCTATCTGGACAAGGTGACGACGACAATCAAGGAATCGACGGCCTTGAAGGATCTCAATAATAAAATCATTCAACAGGAATTGAAACGCTCCTCTAAGGCCGAGAGCAACGAGATTTTTCAAAAATTGGTGAATCTCGACCGCAACATTGCGGGACTCCTATCTCAGCGAGATCCTACGATTCACGTGCCTACCTCAGGCGGTGGTGAAACCGGCTCCGAGACTGGTGGAGGCGAGTGGAACGGAGGCAAACACAGTCCGACTTTCATCCACCTGGAAGAGCGCCCTAAGAAGTACGGCCTTAAGGTACCGATCAATCACACGCGTCCGGTGGGCGCGCGTACCGACGCCGAAAACAGTTACTTGAACCGCACCGATAATCAGGGTCGGGTCATCATCGACGACGAGGTTCGTGTGAAGTTCGGGATTCGGGAATACCTGCACGACGGAAGGCTGACTATCTACTTCGAGCCGCAGGAAGAGGCACTTGCGGTTGGGGATACGTTCACCTTCAAAATCGGCCTTAAGGACGATGCGATGGCCGAGGCTGTGGAAAGCGAGAAATTGGTTCTGCGTGTGGCGGAAGAACACTCCCCACCGCCGCCCGATCCGAACAAGAATAAAAAGAACAAGCATAAGTCCGGTAAGGGTAAGACGAACAAGGGCAAGGGCGAAAACGCCCCGATGCTTGGTTTGCCGAAATGTACCTTGCTTACCGAAGATGGCAGGGAAATTGACGGATATGGTGTCGAGTCCTGGCCCACTGGCTTTAACGGGTACGACGGCGGCGTGATCGAAGACCTGGGCGAGGAAGGCGTGGTCTACAAGATCAATTACGACAATGCCTATCACCGGAAATACCTTCGCTCGCAGCGTAGTGACGTTGCCCGCAAAATTGTGACCGAGAAGTACATCCTCGGAATGCGCATCCTCATGCTCGGGTACGAGCACGCGTTCCGTTCCCTTCAAGACGAGAATGGTGGCAATGGTGAAGGTGTTGCCGAGTTTGCCGATGACTTCCGCCGCATGTCTGCGCGTGGTGCCGCTTCCACGGTCCTGGCGCTCACCGAGACTTTATCTAAGATCGTGGATCGATCCAGTGTTGGAGACGATGTAGAGTAGCGTTTGTGCCGACTTTGATTGCACCTGAATATCACATCCTAAAAAGTTGCGTCCTCGGAATCGACAAGCATCAAGAACAGAGAAGGAGCCCGCAGCGGGATCAACAACAATATCATTGTCAGAAGTAACTGCCGCAATAAGTTCCCCTTGCAAATCTATAGGCTTATGATGTGGATGGGTTTTCTCCGGTATTTTCTCCCGCCACACATCAGGAATATTCCTAAGAGACCATACCCCTTTTGTCCTTCTTAGTTCTTTCTGCAGAATGACGCAAAATTCACTCCGATGTCGAGTTCTATACCCCAATCCAATCTTTCCTTTATCCCATGTTAACATGTCCACTACACTCAACGCGGTTCCATTACTCCAATCTCGAAAGATGAAACTTATCTACCCACAAAAACAAATGCCCGCTTGGAATAAGTATACGGTCAATTTCTTTGATAAACTTGATTATCGTGGTTTCCCTCATTTGCGGCAATTTAACACGTACATGATTTCTGCTTGTATATTCAATTCCCATACTTGAGTTTATCATACACTCCTCGGAATTTCGGATCAAATAAAACAGCGGGAATTGTTGCATCAAGCAACCTAGATAAGAGCCCTCTTCCATCCATACAAATTTTGGTATTGAGAGGTAGTCCGTGGGGCAACTGAATAGTAGGGGCCTTCAAAGTCCGCACTGACGAGAAAATCCCAGCTTCTTCAATCTTCGAAGCTCTCATTGCGTTAACTCCTGGGAATCTTTTTAGGCATAGCTCTCACCACGCTTGATCGATTTAGGGTGGATGGCAGGACAATCTGATTATTCGGTCCCTGAATCCTCGGCAAAGTATTGCCGTTCCTGGTGTTCGGAGCGCTTACCGGCATTGAAAGCGAATACTGGACGGTGATAACCCATGACACGCGTCCAGACTTCACAGCGCGTGCGCTCGCAATCCTCCAGTTGGATATCGGGTTCCCCCTCTGAGGCGCTCCCTTCGTCGTTCAGGTCAGTGATTTTGGGATCGGTCATTGCTTCAGCTCTCCTGTTCGATCTTCCAAGTGTCTTGCCGGACACCTCTTGCGTCGTCGACACCTCTTGCGTCGTCCTCCGAGCCCCGGAGAAGCCCTCTAAGGCTGTTTCCGATAGGGGGAATTGCCTACGCCTTGGAACGGCTTTAGAGGGCCATTCAGAGGCTTTCCAGGCACGACCAGGCACGAATCCGCATTCCCTTGGTGAGACGGGTACGACATTCCCTCGGAGCCGACGCTTTCAGAGTTACGAGCGTCGGGAGCGGAAGTCACCTCGGAGAGGCCGCAAGGAGCAGAGCAACTGAAGGACGGCATAGCCGTTGACGGAGCGAGCTCGCGCGTAGGATCCAGGTCGTCGGATCAGAGGGGTACCTCTAGCGCAGGACCGGATAACCGTCGATACCGCTCAGGCGCGCCAGGGACGTGGTGATCGATACGCCAAGCTGATCTGCAAACCGGTCAAGCAGGTCACTGCGGCTGCTATACTTAACGATCTTCTCTGCTCCGATCAGCTCACGCGCCACGAAGGAGCTACTGCCAATCCCATCAGCCAGCCCAAGCGCCACGCTCTCTTCGCCACTCCAAAAGAGACCACTGAAAACCTCATCTCCACCTTTGAGACGCTCCCCCCTCCCCGTGCGGACAACACGGATGAACTGCTGATGCAGTTGATCCAAGGTTTCCTGAAGGAACGCGCGTTGCTCATCAGGTAAGGGCGAAAACGGGTCTAAAATCCCCTTGTTACGCCCCGCCGTCAGCAAGCGCCGCTCGATACCCAACTCCCGAAGGGCACCCTCGAATCCGAAGGCATCGATGCGAGCTCCAATCGACCCAACCAGACTCGCCTCGTTCACATAGATGGCGTCGGCTGCTACCGCAATGTAGTAGCCACCGGAAGCGCATAGGTCAGCCGCAACCGCATAGACTGGAATGTCCGGATGTTTTTTTCGCAGTCGATGAATCTCATCGCTGATGTAGCCGGACTGGACCGGACTGCCACCAGGACTGTTGATACGTAAAATGACGCCCTTGGTGTTCTCGTCCTCATAGGCTTTGCGTAAGGATTCCACGATACGATCCGCGCTAGCGCTTCCCTTAGGGGAGATAAAGCCTGTAACCTCCACAAGCGCCGTATGTCCTTCCTCGGAGGGGAGATCGAGGACCTGTCCGTCAAATCGGAAGAGTACCAAGAAGACCGTCAGGTAAGCGAAGGTCAGGAGCTTGAAAAAAATACCCCAACGGCGGCTCCGCCGATGCTCCTTGAGGTGGTCCAAAAACGCATGGTTCGCCAACGCTTGTTCCCAGCCCGGCTCCCCCGGGTGGGGCATGACCTCCCGACGCTTCCAAAATCGCCAATTCATTGGTCTTCTCCACGTTCACGACGCGACGTTTCCGGCACTGGATTACCATCCTGACTGTCTTGGCTGTTCGCTCTCAACTGAGAGCGTAATTCCTTCAGCTCATGTCGTAACTCCACCAGTTCAGCATCACGCTCTTCATTCATACTATTCTTGACCCGCTTGAAAGCCTCACCGAGGTCCTTATCCGTAGGCATCCCACTCCAGCCTTTTGAGCTTATTCCAAAGTAGTACTCATTACGAAGCCTTGCAGCGCGCATGAACAGTAGAACAGAAATAACAATAAGTGCGAAGCCAAATAAGGGAGTCTGCTTAATACCCTCCATAGTTTGAGGCTCCCATATGCCAAGTAGATCATATATCTCAAAAACTACCATGAATCCTATTGCCATTAACACGGTTGCGATTGCACCGAGCGCGACAGAACGATTTCGGAGATACTCCCGCTCTGCATTGGATTTCTCGGTATCCTGGTCACTCGCAGTCTTCTCATTCAAGTCATTCACAGCATTCACGGAACATCCCCCCTAATATGGATAGCAGATGAAACATATCTTCATATTGTAAAGGATGTCAAAGTGAAATACAAAGTGAAGTGATATTGATTGGTTGCTGCCTGATGGCGATGTGCTGGATGCGCATCGCCATTTTTTTACTCCACCCTCTCTGCGGACATGAATCCGGTTCTTATCAATCCGGGCAATCTCTCAGAACATCCATGACCGCCTCGGCCTCGGCCCGATCCATTGTTAATCCCCAGTGGTCCTTAACCTGCATCCAGGTACGGACATAGGCACAGCGGTAAGCGGTATTGGGCGGCAACCATGACGCCGGATCACGCGGTCCCTTTGCGCGGTTCGCGCCGTTGTACACGGCGATTAGCGCCTCGGGGTGGGACAGATCGTTCGCGTAAGCCCGCTTGCGCGTGGGCTTCCATGAGGCAGCGCCGCTGTCATGCGCTTCCTTGAGGGGCACCAGGTGATCGATATCGAGTTTGCGCGGATCGGTGAAGACGCGGCCGGTATACGGATCATGCCACTGGCCTGAAATGACGCGGCAACCCCTACCATCCAGGGTGACGGCAACGCGGCTTTCGGCAATTAGTACTTCCTGGCGCGTGTTCTGACAATCCCCATCGGCATCGGCCCAGCGGGGAAGATAGTCTTCACGGTCATAGGCGGCGGCCAGTGGACTTCGATGACCATCAGTGAGTTCGCCCCGATGGCAGTGATAGTCGCCGGCCTTGCGGTCATGATGACACCCGGAACGGTCCAACCCGCCACCATGGGCGAAGACACTGGCGGAGAAGACGAGGGAATAAACAAGGGCGGCGAATTTCATAGCGCCTTAAAGCCTCGGAACGACCGGCGACTATCTGGAGAATTGGGATCCCGCTGGTCCGTGTCATTATTCGGTTTCCCATCTATCGACTTGATATCGTCAGCATGCGTCGCCTGCGTCGTCTTTACCAGGTCTTCGAAATCACCGCGGAATAACTCACCCGCCCGTGCGTAGATTTGAGTGTACGCGTTGGCTCTCTCTGCCGAGAAATTTGAGCCGGCCTCCGGTAATGCGCCGTGCCGATCAATGTATTCAGTCTTGGCTTGCTCAACGGCTCCTGCGCCCAAGCTCTGCATAAGCAGCAGGTTCTTGTTCGTATGAACGGATTCGGTATCACTCCAGCCATTTGAAATGTCTTTAGACGTCCTCGCGCCAGCCTGGATTCGTGCTGAGGCCCCGTTCCCAAAGAACGACAGCCCGAAGCGTTTTTCTCCCGACACTTCGGCAAATCCTGATATACCGAAGCGACTACTATACTCATCCGCCTTTTGACTGCTAAGCGTAAAGCCACGGTCACTCAGCGCCTCTCCGTAGCTCTTACCGAACGCCGCCAACGAAGACTGATCCACAGAGCCATCCAGACTGAACGCGCGCGACATGAGAACCTCGGCATGACCGCCCTCTAGTAACCGGTTACCACCACGGGTGTCCTCGGACACGTCGTAGTCCATACGGTTGCTGTAGATAACATCGTCACGCACCTCATGCGATGTGCCATCACGGAACTGCGAGAAGTTTCCGGAAGACAGATCGATGCCGGATTTAATCGAGCCGGCAACCCACTGACCATCCGAATTCAGATTGAAATTCTGAACATACCCGGCATCCGGATTCTCGCGCATGAAGCTCCGCTGCTCGGGTGAAAGGTCCACGTTCGGATTGTCGGCGATCCGCTTGATCTGGTCTGAAGTCGGTGCCAGCTGGACCTGCGAATTCGACATCCTTTGGTACTGCACGTTGTCGCGGATATCCTCTGAATCCAGGCCGAGCGTCTGCGCAACCGTCTGGTCGCGCCACAGCTCGGCAGCGCCAACCGTTCCTTGCCGGATACCACTAGCCTGGCCAAAGCTGAACGGATCGCCACCGGACAGTTCACTGGCCACCGCTGCGCGCCCGGCCATCTCGCCACGAGAGAGCTGCTCGGACGCCTCGATCGCATCCGCACCGGCTCTCAGCGTCGCCTTGGTTTGTCCGGATTCGAAGAATGCGCGGGCGCGGCCGGCGTCGTCGCCACCCACGCCACGCCCGGCCATCGCCTGAGTGAAGCTATTGTCCGACTGCGCACGGAATCTCTCCGCAGCAATCGCCTCACCACTCGAGAACTCACCGGTCCGAGCAATATCGCCAGCGCCTAAGACACGGAACGCACCACGAACTGCTGTACTATCATCCAGTTGACCGCCTTTCTTAAAGGCCGTTACAGCATCATCCGTCGCCGCCGTTCGGGCGATCCCGAACTTCGCATCGCGCGCCGCAGGATCCAGCGCGTCGCCGTAAACTTCACGCCCGAACTCTCGCCGTGCCGTCGCTCCAACATGGCTCTCACCGGCAGACTGCGAAATCGCTCCGATCGCCGACTCCGAGTAACTCTGACCAGTATGCGCCGCCGCCGCTTCATACCCTTGATCCGTGCCGACCGTGCTCACTGCTGCGCTCCGTGCGTGCATATGCCCATAGCTGCCAGCATTCATACTGAGATCATTCGAGATATACGACGAGAGATGACCCGACTGCATATCTCCGATCGCCTGGCCGCCCGCCATATGATCGAAGCCGATTTGACCTTGAGCGCCTTGGAAAGCCACCGCGCTTACCAGCGAGCGCTGCATCTGCGCGTGCTCCTCCGGGAGCATCGTCTGGCGTCCGGCCTTCTCGCCCGCCTGCCCCAGATGGTCCTGCCATTGCTCGCCCATTCGCGCGAACGCATAGCCGCCGAATTTAAACAGCGAGCTGGAAAGCACCGTCGCCAGTCCAATCGCCACCATCCGCGATTTCCCGAACACGCCAAGCGCCTGAACCGCAGCCTCCGGACTGTGCAGAATCGCCTCCAGGCTAAAATTCTGGCGCCGGATCTGATCAAAAGCATCCGCAGCAGCATCCTCCGCCATCTGCACCGCGATAATGTCACACACCCCCCACATCATCAGCCATCCGAAAAGACCTAAAAGCAGCGTTATGGCGTTCTTAAACGCCGGCGTGACCATGAAGAGCACCAAAACGGGTACGCACCCAAGAATCACCGCAGTCAGGAAGGCACGCACCTTTGGAATCCACTGATCCATGGCCTCCGCGGTTCCAAATCCTTCAGCGACCACCTGGCGATCAACCAGCGTGCGTTGCGTTTGAGAGAAGTCGGAGCTATCGAGCGCATTCGAAATAGCTCTCGCCATCACCATGGCCCGCAGCAGCGAGACATCATTCGACGATGCCTGTCCAAACAATTGAGCCGCATCACCCAACGCTGTACTGCATTTCTGCAACTGAGGCGCAGAGCTCGGATCGAATCCGGCCTGTCGGCAAACCGATTCTTTGTAGTCCGAGAAGTTAGAGGCCGCAGCCAACCGCGCCTGTAGGCTGTCCGTATTCGTCTGCTGATTGCCCGGAGTCCCCGGTGGACTCGTAGATTTCCCACTCCAGGCTTCCTTGCAACTCCGAACCTCACCGGCATCCGAGTTATCGGCGTAATAGGTGGTGAAAAGCGCTGCGTTCTGCCATCTGGCGAACTCCGTCATCATGTTCGAAGTACTGTGCAACAAGCGCTGCCGCCCGCCACCGCTTCCTTGTCCGAGTGCTGGAACACCGCAATCCAGGTAATAGTTCACCAGCGATTGCTCCAGATAGTAATCATTCAGGTCGCTACGGTTGGCTGCATGGATCAGCGCATAGCTAATCGTGCCTGCCGTATCCGCATACGGATGTGCGCTGGCGGTATCGATGATTTCAACGAGGCCTCGCTCAACGATGTTCATCGTTCCGGCTATCAAAACAATAAGGTTCGGGATACCCGGGACCTTGTGATTGGCATTCCGGACCGGATCCCAGACCCAGACCGAACCGGTGTTAAGCACCATACCCTTCACGAGTATCAAGCCTATAAGGATCGGAAAGAACAATTCGAGCGGATTCTTGGTTCCGCCGCCGTTCATACCGAGAATACCACCCATCAGCGCGAATTTAAGACCTGCAAAGACAACGCCAGACAGCACAAAAATCCAGAAGAACATATTAAAGCTATCGTCGCTAAAAATAAGTCCCATCCGCGTAAATGCAGCAACAGTTTCATCAAAGCCGTTGTACGTATAGAAGCGCATCTCGATAGCCAGGGCCATGTCCGAGAATAGCGCCAGACCGAAAAGCGCGAGGGTTGAAAGCCGCAGCGGACTCATGGCTCACTCCGACTCACTCACAGAGAGCTTGTTAAGATGACGCCGCCGAGCTTCGAGCTGGCTTTGCGCAAATGCAATCGACGCATTTAGCTCATTCACTCTGACAACATATGCACCTTGAGCACGATCCCTGTAATCGCTCAAGCGTGGCTCGAGTTCCTGGAAGTGCCGCAGCGCCTTGCCGACGATCTGCGGTTTGCATTTCTCCGGATCAGGATTCGTCGCTCTTGTTGAGTTATAGTCCAGCGCAGCGCCAGAATTTTCGTGTATCTCATTAGATTTTACAGTTGCGTACCGGATCGCCTTGATTAGATCATCGAACATGCGATAGGCGTAGGCCGCTGCGAGCGGACCCCCCATCGCCTCAATACGAGACTCGGAAGTGTGCGACGCCACGGCATCCCGCAGGATATTGAGGACCGGAAACGGTGCTGCATCAATAAAGCCCGTCTCAGCCGTCGTCAAGGCATTCGTGTTACCAGGCGTCAGCTTACCGGCGATACCTTCCATGCGCGTCTTAATGCGGTCTTCAATCGAAGTCCACGTACTGTCAGAACAGTCTCCGTCCTCATCCATTTCCTGAATTTTACCTTCAATAAAATCCAATGGGTCCATATCATCATTGGCTGGGCAATACGAAAAAGTCTGAACTTTATATTGCTTGGCAGTATTATCGTAGGAAACGATTGCATCGCCAACCAACCCCCGCATCTCATCCGTATAGTCATCCATCCCAAGTTCTCCGGTGATGTTCTCTAGCACGGAGCCGTCGCCGAACACATCTTTGAACTTATCCGGGCAGTCATTGAGAAGTTCCTGCGTCGAGTCCGGCGGGAATCCATTGGAGATATCGTCCGAGAAGTCCTGAGCATTCTTCCGCAGATCGTTTCCAAGACTCCTTCCCTGAGCGAGCAAGCCTCGAATCTTGTCAGAGACCTGACTCGGATGCACGATCGACGTTGCAAGACCACGGGCCATTTGGCAATCGTTCATCTGCATCTGATTGATCTGGTTTGTGATGGACTCCAAAGCTTCCAGACCGGAAACACACGGCTTGCAGTATTCCTGCATCGCAATTTGAAACGCCAGCGCTGGGGCTGCCTGGAGCACCCGTTGAAGCTTCTGGACCAGATATTCAGGATCCATAAAGGAGAAGCCGCCCATGAACAGATCAACTCCACCACAACCAACCTTGATTCGAGGCAGCGAGACACTTACCGGATAATCAGTCGTCATTCGACGCCGAGCTGTAAACGAACCGCCCGAATAGAAGCCACGCTTCTGTGACTTATAAGAGCCAGGTCCGCTGGAGATTTTTTGGTCAAACCAGTCATCTGCCCATCCCGCAACCGCATCGGTCGACAATGCGAGCACACAGATCAAAGCGGCTAAAATCTTTATCATCGATCCCTCCGCTGCGGATCAAGCACCGTGCCAGCCTGGTACTCATGCAACGTGAACTGTCCGGGCGACGTTTCACCTAGAATCAGCCGCAGCGCGCGATAGACCGATTCCTCGATGCGCGGTACGGACTCGACACCAACCGCTACCGGCATCCACAGGTCACTGCCTCTGAAAATAACTAAAGTGGTCGGCGTGAAATCCGTTCCGAACCGGGTGATCGCGCCCGGTCGCTTGTCAAGGTCGATCTCAACAACCTCCCAGCCATGCCGATCCTGGAAATGCCGCAGCGCCGCGCGTTGCGGTTCGCAATATGGGCACGACGCGCGCATAAGAAGCACCAGCGCAGCGCGGTTACGCTCCGCAGCGAGACGGCTCGTAATCGACGTGGACCGCTGCTCATTCCGAGACGCCATCCCAAGCCGATTCGCTGGATACTGCGTCTGCATATTCAGGTCCGGATTCTTCAGCATGACAACCTCAGTGAGATTCATGAACTCGACGGATCGCCGGCGCGCGAAGTCCTGAAGCTGGTAATACCAAAGCACCGCCTCTTCGGTCGCTTCGAGCAATGCATTTTCCCGATAGTCATGCACCAACTGTTCAACCTGCGACGGCAGCATTGCAAGTAGAGCCTTCTCTTCCGGAGGCGGACCGAGCGCCTGGTCATCCTGCTCTTCCAACTCACAGCCCCACCAGTAGCCTTTCTTCTGCGATTCTTGCGTGCAGCGTTCAGAGCTATTCACTACTCCAGCCCACAAGACAATCCAGACAAGCAGGATCATCTTCACTCGTAAATTCGAGCTCAAAACAGTGCCCTGACGACTGTCATATCCTTCTTTTCAACCAATCCGAGATAGCGCGAATCGAACGAGCGGTCATGACTACCCATGATAAAGGCCAGACCTTCCGGAATCTCACCAGCGGCCAACCAAGGCTGCAAGGGTCTTCCGTCCCGAGTTTTCGTTACAAAGCTGCATAGCGGTTGTCCGTCGCACTCGAAAACACCACCGGTCAGCACTATGGACTGTCCGGAATCACACGTAATTTGTTTAGTTAGCAAAGAAGGCTCATTACTGAGGATCGGACTAAACACTTGAACCCGAACATAGTCTCCCAACTCCGGTCTTTCTCCTGGAAATGAGAAAAACAGCGTGTAAGGAACCGACTCTCCCTCCGCAATCACAAACCGGCTCATAACCGTTGAAATCAAGACGAAAAGCGCGACCAGGACAAGCAGCCTCGAGAAGAAGACGAACCAATACGCATCCTGGTCGGAAATATCCGAAAGCTTCAATGAGATCATCGAATCGTCTCCCAGCGCTTAGGGCGATAATTCACGATCACAGCCTCCGGAATAGACGCACCATTTGCGCGTGCGAGCTCAAGCGCAGCATCAATCCTCGATGCGCCATACACGATGACGGCCGCCTCATAGTCCTCATCGTTACAATGCGCGATTTCCGTGACGCCATCCAAATAAGCGAGCGCCGGGACCCGGTCGATGCCGAGATTCCGAAACAGCAAGGGATCGATCAGTACCTTCACCACGCGATGCCCCCGGTCACGATCCGTCGGATCGATCCGCGACGCTTGCTCGAGAAATTGTCCGGTTGGACGGACCTGCCGCGCGCCGCCGACGAATCCGCGCAGGACCATCACCGCATCTGCCTTCCCGTCGAGCTGAGCCATGTAATCGGCCAGCATATTTCGTGGCATCGAGCTGGAGATCGCCAGCACGACCAATCCGGAGATCTCTGCTTCAGACTCCGGCTTCGGAACACCCAGCTCAGCGGCTAGCTCCCGCGTGCGTTCCTCGAACATCCGATCGAGTTCCGAAATCCCACGCGCCTTCGCGTGATCCGCCGCCGCCTTCGCATGCTGTTCGGCCAGCGGATCAAGCCGGTGCGGCACCGACTCCGGGAGCGTGATTTCCTTGGCGCGCGACAAGGCCTGCCTAGCCGCTTCTTTGACGGCGCGCCGAGTTTCGCCGTCCGGCTCGATGACCATCCTAGGAGCGGTCGCGTCGTCGGCCCCAAGCGCCAGCAGAGGAGCCATGAGCATCAGCACGAGGAGAGACCGCCACGGCTTCAGATCAACGCCACGCAGCATGAGACCTTCCTGAACAACAGCCAGGAGAAATTATCTTGACGGCCAACCGGATTCTTACGGTCCGTCCACAGGATCCCTGGGTGACCGATCTTGTGGCACTTGCGGTCCACCACCGGATCGATTTCCTGGAGCCTCCAGTGCGACTTGACCCAAATCGGCATCCGTGTCGTACCGCAATAATTGACGGCGCGATCCGGCAGATTCCCGGTTCGGGCCTGGACGAACATACCTTTACCGGCGATGCCTGCATTTGCCGCGACATAATCCTCCGTGGTGATGTGACCGGTCGCCGGGTACGTCACACCCCAGGCCCCCATGCACCAGTACATCGAATCGATGGTTCGGCCGAAGGATGCGGCAACCGCATCACCGGCGCACGCGAGGACGGCTGCCGGGTTCGCGATCAGCGCAGTCTCCGGGAACAGTTGCAAAGCGTATAAATCATTGCCCCAGTCCGGCCGTATCTCGCTCACCATCGCCAGGTCGAAAATCGACTCGCCGGTATCCGTGATGCACGGAACATCAGTGAATAGATCAAGAACAGCCCATAAAGGCATGATATAATAGTGATAATGCTGAAAGCTAATGCTGTTTTGAGACCGCAGCGTCCCACCTCCGGTATAGCCGAAGCCGATATCGCCGAGGTTGATCTCCATCCCGAGCGTTGGAAAGCACCACGGATCGCTAACCGTCTCAACCACTCTGGCCGGCTCCCAAAACCCAACCATGAAGCCCAAGCCGAGGCCGAGCAGTCCTTTACCAGGACACTGGCAGAAAATCTTACTGTCCGGCTTGTCTGGCGGGTGATCGCCAAAGTCGATCGGGATCCCCATGATGGAGATCGGAAAAATACACGGCCAAGCCGGGTCGGAGATCACATTCATGAAGCTCCGATCCGTACATTTCGCCTCGGAAACCTGTGCGAACGCGCAAACCAGCAAGACAAGCGCAAATCTAGCCTTCGACGGCATATTCTTTAACCCTCAGCCGGTTTCCTTCCTGCTTCACGATCGACGGTACAGCCTCGAGACCAAACCGCTCGACGACACGCTCATCGAGCAAGTACAAGCGCCGTTGTTCGGCGCGCATCCTGAGCAACACATTCCCACCGGCCAGAAACACGCGATCCCCTACATCCGGCTTCGCCACCTCTCGTAGCCACTGAAAGTGAGCGGGATCGTCGCCAATGACGATGGTGCGCGACGTAGTGACGATGCGCTCATACACATTGATCCTCGTTCCTTTTGGCCACAGCACCTCGCCACCGTATCCAACGATGGCGCGCGGCAGAACGTAGGTCGGGTCGAACAGAAAGGAGCGGTCATGCAGCGCGCGCGGAAGCTCGATGCTACGAAACGCGGCGGCTTTCTCGGGGTCGATACTCAGCCACGACTTCCAATCCGTTGCTCGCGCGCGCTGCTCGATCTCCTCTAGCGTGTCCGGCTCGGCAATCTCGAAGACCGGTCCGATCGTGAGCGACGCAAGTGCAGGCGCCGCACACAAAACGCTAAGGCACAACGATGTTCCGACTTTGCATGTCAGCGCGGAGATCGGCGCGCATCCCCGTTCGAATTTGCGACTCACTTTTAGTCCTTACCGAATTCGCGTATGAGGACAAATCGATCTTCGAGAAGTCCAGTGCTTGAAATTCCTCTGGCGTAAAGCCACTGCAATCCGGTCTTTTCACACTTCCAAAGTCGGTCGGCACGGTTTTAACTTGGCTATGAACGAGCGCCGCGAGCTGGCTGTTATAACAACAGTAGCTTTTCTTCCTCTGGACGCAACCGGCCACCGGTACCTTCTTAGAACAGAAGGTTCCCACATACACGCAGTATCCCGAGTCGGCCAGCAATGAAGTTTCCTGATCCTTCATACTGCACTGAGGTAGCCAAAACGTAATGATAGAACCCTGCTTTTTATATTCACGCTGTCCGATCTCACCTGGAGCACCCATCCTATCGGACAGAACCGCCAGCGTGTTCTTGCAGCAATTCTGGCCTGCTGTTAGGAGACTTGCTTTCCGACAACGCTTTCTGGCACCGGAGAATATCTTGAAGTCACCCGTACACGTCCCGTCATTCTGAAGATCACCGCTACAGATGAAGTCCTGCTTGACTTGAGCAATCGTCTGCATGGAGATAAAGGCTTCCGCAAAACGGCCCCCGCATCCGCACGTTTCGAGCACAGTCTCTCCGGAGGGTGCCGGGCACACGTCGCTCGTACCATTGTGCGTGCACTCGTAATAGCTGTAATCCCAGGCCGGGCTATCGGATTTCTTACCGCCATCCCCCATCGGAACGCCAGGTCTCGGCGTCTTCGTCTTACAGACCTTGAGACAGGCATGCGGATCGTCATCGGGAAGGTCCGTGCTCTCGCTATGGGTCACGTAGGTTGCCGGCGCGGACGAAGCAGTCTTCGTCTTGCGCCGGTCCGAGAAGTCTCCGGTGTCCGAATCGAAGCTCGTATGAATGGTGTTATAGCGATCAGCAGCCGCCGCGCGATCGAGCTTCCGGCTTGAAGTACAGCTATAGATACTCTCCTTTTCCCACCAATCCTTCGTAAAACGCTTCGAACATGACCCATCGGGACTGGATATCGCCCGCGTAGACGGATTCGAGCTCAGACCGGTTGATCGATAGTCTTCCCGGATCACCACGCCATCGACAGTTTCCTGTTTCAAAACGCAACTCGCATCGCTTTCCGCACTCGAACAGCCATTGTCAATCGCATCACGCACCAGATCACACGGCTGAGTTAGATTCAGGCGCAACTTGGACCAGCCATCGCCTTCTTCGGCAACGTAGAGTACTTGATCGAGCTTCACCGTGCTTCCAGGCGTAACTCCCGTGAAATGAGATGTAACATCACTATTGAGAATATATTCCCCACGGGGGCGATTGTTCCTACGTGATCGAGTGTTCTCACGGCACCTTGGGTAATTACGCATCGAAAACCACTGAAGGTTCGGATTGATGTGCCAATTGCTCGGACTCGCCCACACGAGCCGCTTGTTAAGACTCACGCTGATGTAATCATCGAACGATGAGCCGATGTAGGTTGCACTGCGAATAAGATCAGGACGGCTAACCGTGAAGATCGCGCGATCATGAAATTCACGGCAGAGAGAGCCAGCGTCCAAGTAATCGTCCCCATCTTTACCGATTCGATATTCACGACAATAGGGTCCACAGTTGCGAACCTGGAAATCATTCGAAATCGAATCGGTACTGGTCACTGTCACAATCGAATCGACAGTGCCTCCATCCAACACGATATTTCGAGTACGCCGGCAACTCCGGTCACTGTACTGCGATGAGAGATTAAGAGTTTTGACTTTATAGTAGAGAGAAGTCCGATCCGACCCAACAGTAGCGACAGCCCGATTGATCCCGCTAGAATCGAGCCCTCCGGAACGACCACTTGGCGGGTTGAGCGGATTTGCATAGTGTTGTTCCGCTCTCAAAGTATCCCGGCCACAACGCTGACCTGAGAACGTCATGCCGAGACCACCGGAAAGCACCCGGTGATCGCCGATCGAGAGCCTTGGAAAAACGTCGTCCAACACATTGGCAATTCCAAGGCCAATATCCTTGAGCACCTTCTCACGGTTGGTCGTCAACAAATTCTGGCCGCAGCTCGTATTGAAGCAATAGCACCCGCCGACCAGATCAGCCGCAACCGGTCCGAGCGTGAGCTGCGACCCGTTCATGACCCACTTCCGCCCACGACAGTTCGTGGTTGCTCCCGGATCGCACAGCAGCAAGCCGTTCGTGCACACCGCCGCATACGGACCATTGAAGGTATTCACAACCTCATAGGTCCCGTCGAAATCCCGATCCTGGCGCACCGTGATCCGCCTCACATCCGAATGACTGTTCTTGAGGATAGTCACCTTCATAAAGCGCTCATGGCCATTGCAGGACACCTGCGTCTCAAAGGTCTTGAGACCATCCACCGTCTGCATCGATATTGCGGAAGCCGATAGCGGCTTGTAGACGCGTTGGTCCATGGCCTGCGGGTTCCCATAAAGACCCTGAACCTGCTTTCCTAGCTGACGGCCCGTCTGGCGGCTGGAATCAATATCAGAATTAGTTTCAACCATGGATGGGAAGACAATTGCCAGCGCGAGAAAGAAGACGCTCAGGAAAGCCTGCGCAATCGAGGAACTAGGAGTCCTGAACACCGGCTCGATCTCCGATCCGAGCTAGGAGCCTTCCGCAAGCGCCGTAATCGCCGCCAGGGAGTCGTTGTCGAGCTCGGACAGCTTATCTTTGAACTGCGCGAATTCACGTGCATCCGAGGTGTTTACCCAATAGGTCCAAGGATCGACGGAGAGTCGGCCAACGCCGCTACCGAATGGTGTTTCCATAAAAACCTCAGAGTAATGGGGACGGTGGTTGCGAACACTGGATGCCAGCTCAAAACTCAATCCCGAGTACGACACGATATCGCGCTTCGAAGCAAGCTCCCACTCCTCACGGTCGCTTTGCAGCCAGAATTTAAATGCTGAATTCCCCTTGATGACCTCTCCGGCCTTGCCCATCTTTTCCAAGTCGAGTGGAGACTGGGTGACAACGCCGGTTGCACCGCCATACTTACGCGCTCGACGATAGCCTTCCTGAATAATCTCGGCAATCACACCCGTTGCGGAGTTCCCGGACGCGCTACTACCTTGGCTACTCATCACCAGGTACTTCCACGCCTCGTCGAAAAGCATAAATCTGCGTTGACTGCGATCCGATAAATACAAATCATTAGTGATCGCATTCATGACCTGTAATGAAACAACCCCAAACAAATCAACATTCGTAATCAACCGCTCCATTTCTAAAACAACAAAGTCATCGCTTGAAATATCGAACGTCGATTTACCATTGAACATAGCTCCGTACTGACCCTTAGAGGTCCAATCCAGAAGGTTGAACGACATCTCATGCGCCATGGAAATCGTAGCATCCATACCTGACATATCATCACGAGCATCCTTGGGGTAGTCATGCAAGAACTCGAAAACGTGATCGACACCAAATTCACCGCCATCCCGTTCATAGGCGAAATCAACACCTTGTTTGCACAATGTAATCTGCGTTTCACTGACCTTGGATGTTCCTGTTGAAGAATAGATCATCGCCAGAACGATCTGGGCCACCGTGGAACGGTTGGCCGATTGGTCTTCCAAATCGTCACCGCCACCCATCTGAAACGGATTGAGGACCAGCTTATGCGCATGATCGCCAATGTCGATAAAGCGGCCTTTGCGGATCAAGCACTGCTTCTCATAGCTATATCCAATATCGACGAGTCGTATGAGAGCACCTAGGCCATAGTAGTTAGAAGCCAGAAAATTGGTGAAGAACGACTTGCCGGCCCCCGATCCGGCGCAGATAAGCAGGTTATGGTTGATCGCGCCAGGCTCGAAGACATCAACTGTCACAAGTTGACCCTTACGTCCAACCAAAACCATCGCCGGGTTCATGTGTCCCGCAAAATCGGACTGAATCGGAAGCATCCGCGCCGCGGCAGCGCTGCTCATCGGGAAGTCGCGGTCAAGCGTATTTAGGTTGGAAAAACTCTTGCCCGTATAAAGGCCAAACGGGAGCGATGCAATCAGCATTGCATGCGTGATACGGCTCTCACGCTGCATGACGAATTTACACTGGCCGCTCTCCCACAAGTTACGCGCCCGCGCCAAGCCTCTGTTCAAATCTTTCTCGTCGTCGCCGATAACCAGGAAGCTTGCAATCACATCGCAATAAGACGTTCTCGAAATATCATCAAGAACCCAACCCAATTCCTCAACACGGCGTGCTAAGTCTTTGGAAAGACTCCCTCCAACACGTTGAGGCATCATCACCGACGCTTTTTTACGGACTTCAGACTCACTCGTTCGGAAGAAAACAGAGCACGTCCAGATGAACTTCTGAGAAAGCTGCCGACTATCGTCTTCCATGCCTCTGAATCCGCCAATCAAACAGTTGATGCCAAGCGCATCGACATCCGACATGGACTTCGGAGTCAGACATCCAACAGGACGCGTCCCCAACCAAATCGTATCGCCACGATTCATTATCTCCGTCTCGGATTGAATAATCTGAGCGCGCAGGTAACGCTTCCGATCATACTGACGACTGTTGGCAGGAACTTGTTCGTTGAACAATCGCCGCATGAAATCCAACAAGTCTCCGGGACTCATATTCCGTGGGGCGAGTCCTGAAGACTGAAGACACTCTTCTATATACAGAAACTCTTCCTGAGAAAGAGGCTCGTGAGATTTCACGGAGACCAATAGGCGGAAATTCCTCGTCGGGATTCCGTAGACATCCTTCATACCTTTCTTGGAATCCAGGATATAGTCCGCATAACGGCGAGCAGCTTCCACGGAGATCGTATCACCACGCTTTTTCATATCCCTATAGAAAGACATCACAGGATCAATGTTGTCGTCGGGATAAAGCATGAACGAGATGACAGTTCCACTCGGATACTCACGACCGAAAATGCCAGCTAAATATTCCGCGGATTTATCCGATAGAAACGGGAGCGGTAGACACTCCCAAATCTTGCCTAACGTATCATCTCCATTCAGATATGTTTCATCCTCATCGTGATATGCCAGATACGGGAGCCAGCGCGAGAAATGATCGCGCCTGGTGATCGATTGAAAATCTCCGACACGCATGCCTTCCTCTTCCGGAGTAAGCAATTTCGAGAACAGGCTCATTGTGTGATACCGGAAAACGGCGTCAACGCGGAACCTTTAGGAGCGGAGTCTGTATAGGCATGATCTCCAATCACAAAAGTTCCCGGATTCACGAAATACCAGATGTAGCGCGGAGAGAACAGCGTATCGTTTCCAGACGTATAAGAGGCAATCAAAGTCCGAATCACCTTGGGCGGCTTGACCAATGGTGTGACGGGCTGGTCGATCAATTTCTTCATCTCGCGATATTCGGATTCCTTATAGGAATCTCGAACTTCGTTCAATGAACGATCCGAACCGGAAGACCGATCAGATTGCCCGCTATCCTCTCTATCCTCCGATAGACTTTCCTCATAGCCATCCATGGCATCTTTGACAGCATCTTTATAGGCCTCTTGCACACCAATGCACCGGCCAAAAAAGTCGGTATCCTCGCACATGAAATCACTCTTGTAAGGAGCTAGCATCGAACATCCAGTAAACAGGACGCTCGTTGCCAACAAAGAGAGCTTCGGGAAATAGGACATACGCATAAGCCGCCTCAGAGCACCTCTGGAGACTTCAGAGGCGACACTCGATAGCCAGGAGTAGTTGATCATGGGAGTCATAGAAAACACCCTACCGGCTCATCAGAGCCTCACAGACCGGACTTGAAATCCCAGTCCGGCGTTGCTTCATCCGACCTCGATTCCATGCGCGTAGTATCGGTTGCGCTTGCATGACGATACCCGCTTGCTTCTTTAATCAAAGCGACTAATCCATCTTTTGCGCAAGCTGCCAAGAGGACGCTGCAATGGACCGCAATCTCACGTTGCCGATCAGTCGTCAGCCTATCTTCCGACAGTGCCGATACATAGGCCTGGCAGATATCCAGAAATATCCCTACCGGGATTCCACGTCTTTTTATTTGCGTACCAGGGATGTGGAACTCTTTTATTGCACCCAGGATCCAGTCACTGTCTACAAATGGCTTAAGTGCCTGTATGCCGATATAATCACCAAGGTTGCAAGTACCATCCATGTTGCAAGCATCATCCATTCTGGCAATAGCTTTTATGGTCGCGCAAAGGCCAACAACACATCTTCCAGTATCGAGCACGTAACACTCGATTGTGGAATCTCCTAATTGCAATTCACCAGCGTACTCAGCAAAAGGCGATGGCCGGGCATCTGACTTTTCCAGCGCGGGCCTCCTAGAAGCTCTAGGAGAGAGCACAGCCCTTGCGACTTCATCAAAATCCGTATCAATCGGATCAATAATCTCTTTCGGTTTATCCGACATTGATCGATTCCTTACAAGTCATCAACCAGGGGAATTGACAAGGGAAACCGTTCAGATTTCCCAATGCTGCCCCCCATTCTGCTGGATGTTAAGCCAGACACCTTCCGTCAGCGCGATCGTTACTTCCTTGCCTGCGCCCATCTCAAGCACCGGAGCCTGCTGCCGAGCGAGATCGCCGATGATGTCTGCGTATTCCTCAGCTGCCTTGGATACTGCACTGCCGATCGAGTTACCGATAATCTTCTTAGGATCCATGCTCTTGGTCTGACCAAGAGGCGACACCGAAACAGTCTCGGAACTGGTCGATGCGAATTTTGCGCCACCTGAGATAGCACCCGCGAGCGCGAGCCGCGCCAGGTTCGCGCCCATCTTACTAACCGGACTCGCTGTCAATCCTTTCACACCATCCTGGTCGATCACGATACCGACAATCTCTTCCTCGATGATCAATTGTCCGGAGTGATCCAGGCAGTTGATCGATACCAGCTTGGTCTCTACGCGCTCACTGGATAGGTCTCCATATCCATGCGCCACCACCAAACATCCCTCAAGGTTTCTTCGTAGGTCATTCGGCAGAATCGCAGGAGCTTGAACTCGCATGAGAATCGGCTCGGGAGAGCTTGCGGCGGTATCAACTGTCTTCGCCCTTAATCCAGTAAGAATGCGAGCCGGCATGAAACTAACGGGTAGATAAAATCTGTTGTCGTTTTTTTTTTGGGACGTGACACCCTCAGAACCCTCATCAACGCGATCAACAGCGTCACCGATCTCCATCCTAGAAATCCCTCCAACCAACGTCACTTCATCGACCTCTTCAACACCTTCATCCAAAACATCCGAATCGGTACTACGCTCACTATCCGGGATCGAAATGCCGGCCAACGAGACACCATCTCCAGTATTGTGTCTTAGGTCACTCTTCAACAGCGCATCAAGCGCGGAGCGCATTTCCATCAATTCCCGATCCTGGCGCTCGATCTCGCTTCGTTGCTCAGTTAATCTTCTTTCCTGGGCATGCTGTCTTTGATCCATCTCAGCGCGTTCCCTCAGCACCTGAGAACGGATATCGTCTTCGAGCCTCGACTCGCCAACATCAATGATCTCGAGCACATCTTCAGCAGCGACTTCTACAACTTTCTCATTTCTTCCCGAGAAGGAATACATCAACATGATCACTATCAATCCGGCGACGACAATGCCGATCTTAATCAGCTTTTGTCGCTTGACCGGATCAAGATCATTCCACTTTTCCTTCAAGGAACTTTCAATCGACATTGCGCACTACCCTTTCCACGACGATCAACCGCGCACGATCCCCTGTCTCATAAAGCATCATCGGGTCCAGCGTAATCGCAATCACATTCCCGAACTCGGGGCGCAGGAAATAGCGCTCATCCATGGAGACTGGACGTAGTGCCTTGACTGCATATTCAGTCGCTAGCAAGCCCGCACCATTCCCACGCAGGGAATATACCGGCTTGATCTCGATATCCTCATAGCGCGGCGTCTTCTCGACCTTCTCCGTCTTAATGCGATTGAAACCGGACGGAACTTCATCTCTCCATATAGCGGTAATCAGTCGTTTAATTCGATCCTCAAACGATAACTTACCCCACATCTTCTCAATATCCCTATCCATCTTACCTTCAAGACGAATCGTCACAGAATCAATCGGATGTGGATGTAAGATCATCGTATAGACGGACCCATTGCAAGTAACATGCAGATCAACCGAGTCTGCAATATAGCTACGCTCTCCACCAGCCTGAACGACTTTGAATTTCACATACAGGTTTTCAGCGCCGCCGGATACAATCTCAACCGGCTTCTCCTGACTATAGGTCACATCGGAAATCCGACCGTGACAACGCACGCGGTTGACATCCCGGTTCGAAACACGCACCGCAACGGCTTTATCCGGTCTAACGAACTCATCTCTACCATGAGAGACCGCCACCCTAGAACCTGAAACATCGCCAGCATGAGATTCGATACCGCCATGAACCAACTCTCGATCCATTGGCGTAATCTCCATCTCCTGCTCATCAAACTCAATATCGGGGGCAGGAGCGCCAGACATCACAATTAACGGAGTCAGGATGCAAACGGAAATGAGCGCATTCCTAAAGATCAGGATTATCTTCGATCTTATTACATACAGTCTCATAATGATTGTTCCAATCGCGTTCACGGATATTCAATACATTGAATCTTGTACCTGCAACAGCATAGTCTATACAGTAAACTTTCTCTTTGGATTCGGTCAATACTCCATTAACCAAGCGGTCCTTGACGACTTTCACTTGCAGCAAGTTATCAGTATACCTGAGCGGATTATCTCCAGACCATCGTACATGGGACGATATTGAAGGAAACCGCTCGATCTCCACTGCTATCTTCGAGAACTTATCATACGCTCCATTCGTCTTCTCAGAACTGAACAGATCAACCAGTTCCATAAACTGACCGCGCGCACTCGCCGCCGAGTATGTACCGATCATGGTCGTAATGTAACGCGCCATTCGACGAAGATAGTTCTCGGAAGCCCGTCCATTTCCAATCTGCATGCCTTCAGAGCCAATCGGTATCACAACTATCTTTGTCTCCGACTCACTTATGATAATAAGGGCAAAGTTAAAGACATTCCAAATCAGCATCACAACAATCACAATCCCAAGCAGCCGATTTTGCTTAAGAAGTCCATCTATCTTCGCTAAGTATTTGGAACCATCCATGGAGTTTAATCATTCATCGAAACGAACAACCTGTAAGGTCGGATATCCATCCAGCTTCATAAAGCCAAACTCATATAGGATATGACGAAGAAAACCACGCGGCTTGGAAACTTTCAGTTTATGAAACAGATAGAAAGCCACAATAAAAATAGGAAGCAATGCAAACTTATCCATAAGCATCCAGATTACATACATGACGATCAACACCGCAATGTCTTCTAAATCGAACCATAGAATCTGGACTGGAAGATGGAGATAGCGCGGGACCTTTACACGCATCTTCAACCACCACTCACTTCAACGCGTAATCCACACGCTCCACGGCAGTCATGGAAATCAACGATTTGTACCGGATAGTCGTGATAGTACGGGAGAAGCTCGGACAGTCTCCTCACAACGAATCGTTCCGCACGCTTCGATCCAACCTTCACAGTCCATCCATCTCGAATCCGATCAAGCATCCTATCCAACTCGTACTGATCCACTGCCCCATCTGTACGCAGGCAAACCACAAAAACACTCTGGTCGGAATAGTTACAACCCAAACGAGAAGCCGAAGCCGTCCCGCTATATGAAATAGGTTTCGGTGCTGGATATTGAGACTTGAGAAGGTAGATTCTATTCCAAGCATCCGACCACGAGTCCACGATACTCGGGGAGGAAGCAACATTCGATATTAGAAATACCCCACTGCTCGATGCCACTCCAGATGCCACACCTATACTAGGTATGGAAAATAAAGCAAGACATAACATCCAAGAACAGAGGATGCGTGATGTATACACGTTCAAAACACTCTTCTGTTACCTACCATGATATTTCTCCATGAGAGCTCCCATCCTCATCCTCATCCTCATCTTCATGGGAGTCTTTAGTCTCTTCAGAGACCTCAGAGTCTTTATTTTTATCCTCTAAGTTCTTCAGTTCAGAATTCATATTCTTGATGAACTTGTTCAGGGCATCTTCAATAACTTGTGATCGAGAAATCTTCGCAAGTCCAAGCTCGGATAGTCGCTCATCGATCCTGTTAAGACTATCGATCAACCGAGTGTCGATCCTTACAAGCAGACCTTTCTTCTTATCCTCACCCAAAGTACGGAGATATTTCTTCACAGAAGACATTTTTCTTACCCTTAGTCATGAGACTAGTATGGAAGATTACGAAGCACATCCATGTGCTTATAGTACCCCTAGATAACAGCCCCCATAGTAGTCAGAAGATTTTCAACATTCAGGATAACTGTACCTGCTATTACACAGAGAAGCGTAACAACCCAGTTATTCATGATCTGGAATGCACCGAAGACCATCAATCCAATCGCGCTGATTACACCCGCCGGACCTGCAAGGATTTCCTGTACCTGCTGGTAAATTTCTAAACCCAGCGGTTTAGTCTGACCCGTACCAGTCGCTGCGCCAGGTAACGTAAATGCCAGAACCATACTCGGAGATAGCAGCATGGCAGGAGCGAAGATAAGAGCGGATAGGAAGGATTTGATCTTAGACATTTTCAAAGATTTGATCTTAGACATTTTTGCTGATACCTCTTAATATAACGTAAGTCAGGAGACGACGTGTATCCCGACAGCTACTAAGATATAACCGGAATCCAGATAGTAAATTGACTTAAATCAATAAACAGAATAAACAGCCTCGACCGGTCCCAATCGTATATCAACTGGAGATAATATTTTTTAGCCCCGCCTCTTCGAGACGGGTTTTTAAAAGAATACACACCTGATGCACCACGGGTGTCTTTAGGAAGGAACTTGTAAAGTCTAATGGAAACAAAGTCATCGCACGAAAATTATATCACCTAATATGACGTATTGCGGTATAGTGAAATATAAAGTGAAATCTTTAAATACAAGAGGTTAGTCAAACCTGAAATGGCTAAAAGCAAGTACACGTCGATCCGACTTTCGGACCCGCAACACGCCGCAGTTCTGAACATTTCCAAGCGTTATAAACTCAGCCAATATTCCGCAGTAAAACGCATCTTCGACATCGGACTAACCGTCACATTACGCGCTGGAAACAGCCTCGAATCCGCACAGGACAGCGCACTGAGCGGTGAGATCGATCTCGTGATTCCCGACGAGTTTCAGGAGAACATTTCCTTCATCAAAAATTTGACAAGACGCCTGCTCGCGATCCAAATCGAGCTCATGTGGATCGCCAAGGATCACGCCGAGAAGGTATCACCGGGTATATCAAAATCCGCTCACCTGAAAGCCGAACGGACGTTCCAAAAGCTGATCGAACAGATCCAGGAAAAGACCGAGGAATAGGAGCTAAAAATGGCATCACTGCACGACTCTCTTTTGGGAGATTTCACGCGCGGCGGGCAAGTCACCCTGCACTTCTTACGGATGACTTTTCAGGTCATCAAAAGATTCTCGTTAGCAATCATACTCTTCTATCTTATCGTCACCTTAGGGGTTTGGGTGTACATCACGGACCCCTATGATCGATACCTCGGGGTGCGCCATGTCATCGCGAACATCGGAATGTTTTACGGCAATGGAGAAAGTCTTATCGAGCTAAAAAATCCCAAAGGCGCTGTCTCCAAAGTTCGCATCGACTACCTGGCAAATTCAAGAAATATCAAGAAAATCCGGTCAGAACTCGTCAATAAATTATTCCTCTCCGCACTCTACTCGGCACTGTCGATCGGCATTCTGTTACCGATCATCGCCGCCAAGATTCTAGCCTTCGGAAAGGATAAGCGCCGCGAGCATCATTTAAGAGGCGGCAGGATCTTAGAGGCTGAAGACATCGGAAAAATGCTGCGCAAGCAGAAGCGGGAAAGCGCCCTCAAGGTGGCCGGAGTACCGCTCATCGATGGCACCGAGACATCCCATATCCTGCTGAGCGGCTCTCCCGGAACCGGTAAATCGACAACGCTCTACGACCTCATGAAATTCATCCGGGAACGTGGAGACCGCGCGATCACATACAGTCCGTCCGGTGACTTCATCGAGCGCTATTTCAAAGACGGCGATCACGTTCTAAATCCCTTCGACGCACGCTGCAAGACCTGGAACGTTTGGAACGAATGCGATTACGACTACCACTTCAACATGGTCGCGGAAGCCATGATTCCAGACTCGAACTCCGGCGATCCGTTCTGGAATAACGCCGCCAGAACCCTGGTTTCCTCACTGTTCATCGCTATGAGGAAGAAAGGAAACGATCGCTTGCAAGAGTTCCTAGAACTCCTAACCGAGCGCGAGCTCTCGGAGTTGCACAGTTACCTCGAAGGTACAAGCGCGGCATCCATCATCGACCCGGAAAGTGCAAAGACCGCTATCTCGATCCGCACAACGGCGGCAACCCAGGCGCACGCCCTTCAATTCGTTCCTGGCGGGACAGAGACCTTCAACATAAGGCGTTGGGTTACCAACGATTCAGGCTCCGATTGGGTGTACCTCATGGCGAAGCCGGATCAAATTTCCAGTGTCCGGTCACTGCTTTCAGCCTGGCTGGAAATCTTCACCAACTCGCTCATGTCGTTGTCGGCATCGCGGACACGAAGGATCTGGCTCATCCTCGATGAGCTGCCAAGCCTGAACAAGATTCCGAGCCTCGATAACTTCCTGGCGCAAGCGAGAAAGTACGGCGGTTGCGGCGTAATCGCCTTCCAACAGCTCTCACAGCTGAGAGACCGCTACGGCAAAGACGGTGCGGAATCGTTAGCCGGTTTGTGCGCCACCTGGGTGTGTATGCGGCAGAACGATCCGGACACCGCAAAATGGGTGGCGCAGTCCTTCGGTGAGTCAGAAATCAACGAGGCTCAGCACGGCTTGAGCTACGGAGCCAGCGAGCTACGAGACGGCGAGAGTCTATCCAAACAGCGTAAGAAGCTCGAGACACTCCTGCCGGCTCAAATCAGCTCACTGGACAACCTCGAAGGCTATGTACGCTTGCCCGGTGAAATCCCCGTCGCTCACTTCAAGATGGAACATATACCGACGCCAACACGCGCGGAAGCCTTCGTTCCACGCCAACTGGAACTCACGCAGGACAGCTCAAGGAACGACGTGCCTCACGCCAAGACTTCGGACCAAAGCAAGGCAATCCCTCCCAAGGAAACCGCCACGGAGGATGCGGACGAAATCACCACGTTCGGAGATTTCGACACGGCTTGATCAATGCTCTCCATCTCACTGATAAAAGACTCCGGATCAGCCGCGTCCTACTACGAGAAGGATGACTACTACGCTGCGAAAGGAGACCATCCGAATGCACAAGGCCAGTGGTATGGAAAGACCGCCGATGCGCTCGGACTCTCAGGATCCGTAGACAAGGAAAAGTTCGAGGAGCTCATGGACGGCAAGCTCCCGGACGGCACGGCTCTAGGGCGCTGGCGAGACGGAGAGCGGGAGCACACGCCAGGCTGGGATATGACCTTCAGCGCGCCGAAGTCCGTCTCCCTGATGTACGAGCTCGGCGGCGATAAACGGGTCCTGGAGGCTCATCAGACGGCAGTAAAAGAGGCCGTCGGATGGCTGGAGGACAACGCGACATCTGTTCACAAAAAAGGATTTCTCGGACGCAAGACCGAGGAGACAGGAAACCTCGCCGTGGCGCTGTTCGATCACGACACCAACAGGAATCAGGATCCGCAGCTCCACACGCATGCGGTGATGCTCAATGTCACGCAATGTGACGACGGCCGCTGCCGCTCAATGTACTCCAAGCCATTCTTCCAACAGAAGATGACCGGTGGCAACGTCTACCGGGCCGCGCTTGCGCAGGAACTTCAGAAAGCCGGGTACCAAATCGAGCAGACCCATAGCGACGGCCGGTTCCAAATCTCCGGCATCGAAACCAAGGTTCTCGACGCCTTCTCCACGCGCCGTCAAGCCATCGAGGCCGACATGAAGGATCGCGGAACCGAGGGACCGGAAGCTGCGGAAGAATCCGCGCTGCGCACGCGGAGCCGGAAGGAGAACCTGGACCGCTCCGAGCTCACGGCTGCCTGGAAAGAACGCGCCAATGAGATCGGCTTCGAGGCCGGGAAATATGTCGCACGCGCGTCGGATCGCGCGCCGCCGGCCGGACACGATACGCAACGCGCCGCCTTGAACGCTGCGGTCTCACGCCTCAGCGAACAGGAAGCCGTTTTTACACACGAAAAATTGGTCGGACAGGTCCTCGCCGACGGGATGGGAAAACTCGGCGTCCGAGATGCCGAACGCCTGATCCGGGATGAGCAGAAGAGCGGCGGTCTTTATGCGTCGCAACTCGGCGAGCAGAAAGCCTGGACAACGAAGGCAGCCGACAAGCAGGAACGCCGGATCAACCAAGCTATGAATGCGGGACAGGACGCAGTCGAGTCACTCATGTCATCGAAGAAACTCGATCTTGAGCTCAAAGACACGACGCTCGGGGACGGGCAGAAAAATGCGATCAAGCTAATGCTCAGCGGCAAGGATCAATTCGTCGGCGTGCTCGGGCGTCCCGGAACCGGCAAAACGTTCATGCTCAACAAAGCGCGTGAGCTCTACGAACGCCATGGCTACACGATGGTCGGGATGGCCAGCAATGCCGAAGCTGCCGGACAGCTCTCGGAATCGGCCGGCGTCGAGTCCAAGACTCTAGCTCGCCACCTGATCGATGCCGGCAAGGAAATCTACCGCCGCAAGACCGAGCTGACGCCGGCGCAGCGACTCGAAGAACGGGACGAAATGCGGCAAGTTTGGGTCATCGATGAGGCCAGCCAGGTGAATAACCGGGATCTGTCACGCCTTGCTTCAATGTCCAGAACGCTCGGTGCCCGCGTCGTATTGGTCGGCGATCCGCAACAGCTCGGAGCGATCGAGGCCGGCAAGCCGTTCACGCGGATGCTGGATACCGGACTCCGCCACACCGAGCTGGACGATATCCGCAGGCAAAGCAAATCCGAGCATATCTCCGCAATCCGATCGATGATCGCCGGCGACGTGTCCGGCGCAATGCAAACACTCTCGGATCAAACACGCGAGATCACTGATTCATCCGACAGACTCAAGGCCATTGTCGATACCTGGACCAAACTAGAGGACCGCGACAACGCGATGGTCATTACCTCCAGGCAAGCCACCAAGAATGACCTGAACGATCAGATGCGCGAGGTCCTGAGACAGGAAGGAAAGCTCGAGGGCGAGCGTGAAACCGCGCAGCTCATGCCAGTTTTCAGTAGTCGCGCGGACCTCAAGCTGTCCTCGACTTACAACGTCGGCGATACGGTCCGCTTCAACCAGGATGCAAAAAGCATCGGGGTCAAGAACGGCGAGTACCTAAACGTTGTCGGCGCAGACGAGAAAACCAATACCGTGCGCCTCCAGAGCGGAGACAAGTCGATCGACTGGAATCCGCGCAAAGTCGGGACCGGACTCAACCAATCCGCGCAGCTATTCAGAGCCAGCGAGTCTTCGGTCGCCGAAGGCGAAACCATCATCTGGTCGCGTAACAACTCGGAGCTCGGGTTACGCAACGGGCAGCGGCTTACAGTCACCGGCCGCGACGAAAACTGGATGACCGTACAAACCGAGGACGGACGATCCGCCACGCTAGACCTGGCACGCCAGGATCACAGGCATTGGGAGCATGGATACGCATCCACCATCTACAAATCACAAGGAAAAACGGGCCAGGACATCCTGGTGCATGCGCCAACGGAAGATAAGGAGTTGCTCTCGCAAAAAGCCTTCCTGGTGGCGATCAGCCGCCAAAAAGAGAACATCTCGCTCTTTACGGACGACCGCGAAAAGCTGGAACGCAATGTCAAGGACAACCTCGGCGACAAGACCTCGGCGATCGAAGGCCAATCCGACCGGCGTTGGTTCGACATCACGAAAGACCTCATGAAGTCGGCGGAGGACTGGGTGAAAACGCTGAACGAGAAGGACCGCGCAGAAAATAAAGACAGCGGACAATCTCCGACCGAACCCAAATATCGGGACGCCGAACGCGAGTCGAACCAGCACCAAGATGCCAGAAAAGACTATGAATATGACAGATAAAAGCAGAAGGAGGATTAAGCCATGACTATAAGCCGACACATCTTCCTAGTACTTACGATTTCAGCGACTACATGGTTGGGAGGCTGCGGGTTGACGCCAGTTGTACCGGTTCCGACCGAGCAGGCGAGCGCGCTCATGGAGAAGTACACACAAGCAGTCATCACCGCAGACGTGGCCAATCGCCTCGGTATGGCCGACGGTGAAATGAGACGGCTAATGACCGCGAACATCGAGCACCTGGTTAAGCAGATGGAAGAACTCGCCGGGAAGAATCTGAAGGTCTGCATCGATCACCTACGATGCCCGGGACATGCAATCACAATCCGATTCGTCGAAGACCATCACCGGCCATACCTGGACCAACCGGTGCTGATGGGATCACGCCTGGAAGGCTACCTGGTCATCGCCGATGCCGAGTCGGGCATATGGCTGGCTAGCCGGCGTATCAACCGGGCACGTACATACGAAGGATTGTTCACGCAGATTCGCGACGTGCTAGGCACCTCGCTGCTGTCGCACCGCATGCAATCCAATGTTCCCGGTATCCAAGCAATCGCTCCGGAATTGATAGACCGATTGCTCATTCAACCGGCTAACTACTCTTCGAGGCCAGAGTCGTGGAATACATACCAACCCTACCACCAAGCGGAAATTTCGGCAGAAATTTAACCAATAAGCAACGCCTCATCATCCTCTTTATTATCTACATCCCCCTCATGACCGGGGTTGCATGCATTACCGGTTTCTTTGACATGTATGACGAACACTCACTGCTTCCGTATCTCCTCGGTTTCCGACCGTGCCAGACGGCTGCCGAGCCTAACCAGCGCGCAGCCCAGGCTGTTGAAACTACCAACCCAGAGGTGCAGGCCTTGATGGATCAAGAACGAGAGGAACGCAGCCTCCTCGCTGTCCTCGCCTTCCTCGCTCTCACCTGCATCATCTCGATTGGAGTTTCGCTTTTTATCAAACTTACAAGCCCGAAAGGAAAAGATACCGAGCTTAAGCTTATCCAACGCCCAGCTGAGGAACGCAGCCTTCTCACCATCTTCGCGATCATCGCCATCATTATGGCCGGATTCGTACTTTTGGTTGAACTTCTAAAAAGCGCGCATCAATGACTCAAGAACGAGAAACACCATGAGACTCTACATCGCTGAAAAGAAGGAAGTCGCCACCGCCCTGGCGGGGGCACTCGGAAATCCAACCGCGACAAGCAGCGCCGCGTACCTAGTCGGCAGTGACCGGATCACCTGGCTACGAGGCCATTTGTTACGGCTTACAGACCCGGAGGAACACGACAAAAAGCTGAAAACCTGGTCACTCAACGACCTGCCGATGCGCTGGCCAATCAGCTACCGGCCGGTCTCCGACCGGCAAGGCCAAGGGCAACTGGATGCTGTCATCGTATTCATCAAACAGGCGGACGAATTAGTCAACGTGGGCGACCCGGACTCGGAGGGCCAGCGCCTAGTCGATGAAGTCATCGAGTACGCCGGCGCGCAAGGGAAACCGACCTACCGGCTGCTGATCAACGACAACAGCGACGCCGCCATCCGCAGAAGCCTGGACCGGCTAGAGGACAACGCGCAATACCGTGGCCTATCGCTGGCGGCCCTGGCCCGCTCGGTCTGCGATCAGCGCTACGGCTACAACCTCACGCGTGCCTATACGCTGCTGGCCCGCAAGAAAGGCTACGAGGACGTGCTCTCGGTCGGGCGGGTGCAGACGCCGATTCTAGGACTCGTCGTGCGCCGCGACCGGGCGCATGAGG
>Ga0209680_1000022_pt1 | contig 51786 bp, 39 predicted proteins | sample WorMetLIZISLAND1_FD_187413 | JGI IMG/M metagenome (GOLD analysis project Ga0209680, IMG submission 187413) | Marine gutless worms symbiont microbial communities from Max Planck institute for Marine Microbiology, Germany - Olavius loisae LIZARD... ... | reverse complement strand
AGTTTCCGCAGCGCGGGCAGAAGCGGCCAGTGCGGCCTTACCTTTTCCTCGTTCGGAAACCGCTCCATCAACTCAATAAGCGGGATACCTGTGCCAGGGGCTTCCTTCAATATGGCAGATGTAGGGCTTCATATTTGCGCTGTCAAGTATATAATGACCTTTAAGAAACTCCTCGCTCTGTGTCTCTGTGGTTTAAGCTTTCTACGGTTCAAAATCAGACTGGCGACCGGAAACCAGAAACGGGAAGCAGAGCAGATATTTTCATGGAATCCACCGCCAGCGGGATGCGACCACATTCAACTTATACACACCTCGCCCTTGACATCAGGACGACCGCATAAAACGGTGGCTCGCCCCGGATCAGTCTATCGGAAATCCTTTATATCTCTGAATTGAACTGGAAAATCCTGAGACTGATAAAAAACATCCAGCTGTCAAATATCCTGATTTCTCACCGCGTTAGGGATCGTGTGCAGAGATTATTCACAGAGATATCCACAGATTCTGTTGGCAAGTGGAAATCTCTCAATTCCCACAAGTACTTTATGCCTGTGACTGGAGAAACAGGGCCAACAAATGCCGCTAACCTGATTACGATGGGAAAGCGATCAGGATCCTACCGCAGCAATTTCTCCAGGTCTCGCTGTCATGGCGGCATACTGGATATACTCCCGCGCCCACCACCGAATCGGGAGTCGGTATGCGGTTTAAATGTCGGGTAGTCCAAAGATGCGGTTCGCGGTCGGGGTTGGTGTAGTTCTGCTACGATATACCACGCCCACCGGACATAGCATGCTTCTGCCTATCTGGCCCTGCCCTGCCCTGCCCTGATCCGAGCCCTGCAGCAAGGCTCAGGTGAGCCGGGTCTGCAGCCCTGGATGATGCCGGGCTGGACCTGATGGTGATCAACCCCAAGGTCACCATCAGGTCCAGCCCTAGCAACGCCCAGATGTCTATCCTGGCTATCCGCGCTTGAGCGCACCCCATTGCCCACCCTCAACAAGCTCCGAACCCAGATCCAGGCCGCCTAACTCACCGCGACGACGCCAGACCTCCTGATCCCTGATCTGCAACACAGCAGCGCCCGACTCGACGCTAAGATCGAACACCTGCGCCAACAGACCTGCGTCCTTATCGACGCTGACGGGCCGCTCCAAGACACCTTGGACCTGCTCATCCGCGTCACCGGCAGCGCCGACGCCAGCGCCATTCGACTCCTCGGTGAACCGCTGCTCCTCTGCCGAGAGGAGACCCTGCGGTCATGCTCTTCCTCCCCTTCGCCCTGGTCGGCGGCTTCTGGTTCATCTATTTCCTAGACCACAACCTGTCGGTCACGGTGGCGGTCGGCTTCATCGCCCTGGCCGGAGTGGCGGCAGAATTCGACGTCGTGATGCTAGTCTACCTGGATAATGCCCTCAGAGGAGGTTCCGAGAAGCAGGCAGACTGAACAGCGTTGCCAATCTCAAGGTAGCCATCGCGGGAGGGGCGGTCATACGGGTACGCCCCAAGGCCATGATGATGGCCGTGACTCCGTATATTCGCATACCCGTCCGGGTCATCAATAGTAGCGCGGAGATTGAGCAGGTTCTGCTGCCTGGATTACAGCAAGGAGTTGGCCGGTAATTCTTGGCCGAACCAGACGGACCCCGGCTGCCGGGCGAAATATCGGGTTCGCTGCTAGAGTCCACACCGAGATGCAGCGGCCTGACACTTCCAATTTGGTGTTGCTGTGGCACAGAGATGCCGAAGACCTCTAGCAGTTGAGGAAGATTCGCTATGGCGGTGGTCCCCAGAACACCGATGAGCCCAATTACGGCTACGATTATCTGGGTTCGACGGTCGGAACTAGGCAAGCTAGCCGCAAGCTAGCCATAACAGTCTCCGCTGTATGGATTAATTCGGGCTGACACCTGTGGGCTTACCTACGTAGATTTCATCTTGGAACAGCGGACATGCGGCGTCGATGCGGACTGGACAGAGTATCCACTGCGCACTCGTGGATACGAGCGGATACAGGATAATGTAGTGTAGTATGGATGATAGGGAGGACCCTAAGCCGAATAGATTGAAAATTACCTACAGAACTTGCTATGGAGTGTTCTCAATTTAGGTGTAACACTGTGATTTTAATTAGATAGACTAAGATTGCCCGTGGCATAAACACGGCGGATGCCGTGGTCGATTCATAAAATTATCAGAAAAACCAAAGAGTTAATCCCAGATCTAGAGTTGGCCTTGCGGATTCAGGTTGTTGATTGAGAACACCCCCATAGAGGAGGATCCCCAATGCGTCTTTTCGACGCCGGCCCCCAAATCATCCAGGACCTCAAAGACGAGTCCGAAGTCGTTGCCGTCAAAAAGCACTCGAAGGTCACGGTATCCGCAGTCCGCCACCCCACCATGGGAAAGGTGGTAATCGTCGAGATTAAGCGTGGAGGTGGCATCATCGTCGAGACAGAGGAATAATCGGCTGCCGCCCTTCATCGACTGTGAGGGTGTTCTCAATCAACAACCTGAATCCGCAAGGCCAACTCTAGATCTGGGATTAACTCTTTGGTTTTTCTGATAATTTTATGAATCGACCACGGCATCCGCCGTGTTTATGCCACGGGCAATCTTAGTCTATCTAATTAAAATCACAGTGTTACACCTAAATTGAGAACACTCCTAGTCGGCCAAGCACCTGCAAGGCGTGCTGTAGAAAATCTTTGCGCCTTTGTGGTTTAAACCAGCCCGTGGCTGAAAACTACAGGGGTTGCAAGCCGACAGCCGGTAACCGGTCGCTGAAAGCAACCGAGATTACAGGCAGATTTCCGCCGCGGATTATGTGATTATTATCAATTTGATACACAAGTCGCCGCCTTCAGATCCGGCACGAGGTACCATCGCATGAAGAATCCAGAACTTTCCCCCGAGTTGCAGCAGCTCGTCGAGGCTCGACAGCGCGACCCCTTCGGGGTGCTCGGCCGGCACGAGGAAAAGGGGCGAGTGCGGGTACGGGTGCTCCTGCCCCATGCGGAGGAAGTGAGCATCGCCGAGGGTGGTCACCGGCTGCGGCGGATCGAGGGAACAAATCTCTTCGAGTGGGAGGGGAACGCCAAGCAGGTACCGGCACGTTACCGGATTATCTGGCGTGACGACGAACACCGTGAGCATATCGCCCATGACCCTTACTGTTACCCGCCTCAGCTACAGGATTTCGACATGCACCTGTTCGGCGAAGGTAAGCACTGGCACGCTCACCGCCTGCTGGGGGCGCGGGTGCACGAAGTCGCCGGCATCGCCGGCGTATTGTTCTCCGTCTGGGCCCCGAGCGCCGAACGCGTCAGTGTCGTCGGAGACTTCAACCGCTGGGACGGTCGGGCACATCCGATGCGTGTCCACGGCAACGGGGTATGGGAGCTCTTCATACCGGACCTACCAGTGGGCAGTGTCTACAAGTACGAGATCCGCGCCGGAAACGGCAACATCTTTCTCAAATCCGATCCCTTCGGTCGCCGTTTCGAGGTACGTCCCCGCACTGCTTCCATCGTCGAAGCCCCGAGCCGATTCATATGGGGCGACGCCGACTGGCTCGATCAACGTGCCAAGCATGACTGGCTGCATGAACCACTGTCCATCTACGAGGTCCATCTGGGCTCGTGGCAGCGTGGCCCGGAGGGCGAGTTGCTCAGCTATCGGGTCCTGGGTGAGCGCCTGGTAGACTATGTTAAGGATCTGGGCTTTACTCACATCGAGCTCCTGCCGGTAACCGAACACCCGTTCGACGCCTCCTGGGGCTATCAGACCACCGGCTACTTTTCCCCCACCAGCCGCTTCGGCACCCCGGACGATTTCCGTTGGTTTGTGGACCACTGCCACCAAAACAGCATCGGCATCATCCTCGACTGGGTACCGGCCCACTTCCCGAAGGATGCCCATGGCCTAGCCCGCTTCGACGGCACAGCCCTCTACGAGCACGAGGACCCACGCCTGGGCGAGCACCTGGATTGGTCCACCCTGATCTACAACTATGGGCGCTACGAGGTGAAGAACTTTCTGATCTCGAGCGCGCTGTTCTGGCTCGAAGAGTTCCACCTCGACGGCATCCGGGTGGATGCGGTGGCCTCCATGCTCTATCTGGACTACTCGCGTGAGGAGGGCCAATGGATCCCAAACAAATACGGCGGGCGCGAGAACCTAGAGGCCATGGACTTCATGCGCGAGCTCAACGAGGTCACCCATGGCCAAGTCCCCGGGGTGTTGGTCATGGCTGAAGAGTCCACCGCCTGGCCCCAAGTCACCAAGCCCACCTACCTCGGCGGACTGGGGTTCGATCTGAAGTGGAACATGGGCTGGATGAACGATACCCTGGCCTACATCGAGCACGAACCCATCCACCGCCAATACCATCAGGGCATGCTGACCTTCAGCATGCTCTATGCCTTCACCGAGAACTTTCTGCTGCCCTTCTCCCATGACGAGGTGGTGCACGGTAAGCGCTCCCTGCTCTACAAAATGCCCGGGGATGACTGGCAGCGCTTCGCCAACCTGCGTCTGATCTACGTCTACATGTTCACCCATCCGGGGAAGAAGCTCCTGTTCATGGGCAGCGAATTCGCACAGGGCGAAGAATGGAACAGCACCAACGCCCTGGACTGGTATCTGCTCGATTACCCGAACCACCAGGGAGTGCGGAAGCTGGTGTGTGACCTCAACCGGATCTACCGGAGCTACTCGGTCCTGTATACCCACGACTTCGATTGGCAGGGCTTCGAGTGGATCGACTGCCACGACGCCCACAACTCGGTCCTGGTTTACCTGCGGCGGGCGGGAGAGGATTTCCTAGTGGTGGCGCTCAATTTCACCCCGGTTCCCCGCGAGCACTATCGTATCGGGGTACCCGCACCCGGCGTCTACAAGGAGATCCTGAACTCGGACGCCGTGGATTACTGCGGCAGCGGTATGGGCAACGGCACCTGGATACTCCAGACCGACGAGATGGAGTGGATGGGACAGCCCAATTCCTTGACTGTCACCCTGCCGCCGCTGGCTGGTATCGTACTGAAGCGCGAACCCGACCCGCCGCCGGCCGCAATGGATGCAGACAAGCTGCCGAATGACAAGGATGCGCCGAGTGTTTATGACACGGGCCACGGGCAAGCGAGTGGTCACCACCGCTGTAGATCGAACGGTCGATGACCATCGACAACATCAAGCGAGCAGGATCTTCGCGGAAGCGTTGGCTACAAATGAACGCAAAGGGATTGTAAGAAACTATGTAGTGGATAAATTTTGAGTGGTGGATTCTGCTAACCCTTACTCGTCATTCCGGCAGGGGTCGCCGGAATCCTAGGCGCCATGGATCGGTGCCAGGGATGGCAAAAACAGTGGGGGTTTGAATCTTAGATCGCACAACCATGCCACTCTAAACTTAACCACTGCCTAAGAACTGTTGATGATAGCAAACCGATTGTAACCGATTTGCGTTAGTTCGCGTTCACTTGTGGCAAAAAATTCCCATTAGGGGCACCCGCATTTCTTATCGGTTGGGGACAATTCATGAAGATTGGCATTCTCACCAACGAATATCCGCCCCATGTCTATGGAGGGGCGGGCGTGAGTGTGGAGTACTTGACCAACGAGCTGTGCAAGCTCGACCGGGGGCGACATTCGGTAAAGGTCCTGTGCTTCGGCGACCAGGAGAAGCGAGGTGACAACCTCTCGGTATTGGGGGTAAACCCAGCGTTGGAGTTCCGCACTATCGATCCCCGCCATCGCAAGTTCCTTGAGACCATGCTTAACAACTTGGTCATGGCCGGCGAGCTGGCGGATGTGGATATCGTGCATTGCCATACCTGGTATAGCCATCTGGCCGGGATGTTGGTGAAGCAGCTGCTGCAGATCCCCATGGTCCTGACCACCCATTCCCTAGAGCCCCATCGACCCTGGAAAGCCGAGCAGTTGGGTACGGCCTACCATGCCACCTCATGGGTCGAGCGCATGGCCTACCAAAATGCGGATGGCGTGGTTGCCGTATCCCAGGCCATGAAAGAGGACGTCCATAAGCTGTACGAGGTTCCGTTGGAACGCATCGGGATCATTCACAACGGCATCAACCCGGATCAATACAAACCGACCTGCGACCCGCAGGTGCTGGACCGACATGGTATCGATCGCGAGCAGCCCTATGTATTGTTCGTCGGGCGCATCACCCGCCAGAAGGGCATCATCCATCTGGTCAATGCCATCCGCTTCATCGATCCAGGAGTCCAGATCGTCCTCTGTGCCGGCGCACCCGATACCAAGGAGATCAGCGAGGAGATGGAGCAGACAGTAAACGCAGCCAGGAAACAGACCACCAATCCGATCATCTGGATCCCGGAGATGTTGACGAAGAAGGCAATCGTCGCCCTGTATTCACAGGCCGCGGTCTTTGTGTGTCCTTCCGTTTACGAACCGTTCGGCATCATCAACCTGGAGGCCATGGCCTGCGAGACGCCGGTTGTGGCATCGAAGGTCGGCGGTATTCCCGAGGTTGTGATTCCCGACCAAACCGGTCTCTTGGTTACCATCGGTCCGCGCAGTCAGACCGATGTAGAACCAGCCAACCCACAGCGCTTCTCGGAAGACCTCGCCGCCGCCACCAATCGGCTGCTGCGTGCTCCGGAAGAAAGCCGCGAAATGGGGAAACGGGCCAGAAAACGGGTCGAGGCTCATTTCAGTTGGGCGAGCATTGCCACAAAGACCCTCGGCTTCTACCAACAAACACTCACATCCAGGGGAAGCAAGACGTGACTCGCGGACAGACAACCACAGGTTCCATTGCGGAGACCAAGCGTCCGGCTAAGACGGACGGAACACCGCCATCTCCCAAACCGGGGACTACAGGTTCCGTTTCACGGGTTGGACGCCCTGCCGAGACGGATGGAGCGCCATCATCCCCCAAGCAGCAGGCAGCTGCAGATTCCATTGCGGAGACCAAACAACGTCCGACCGAGATAGGCGGGGCAACCTCAGCTTCCAAGCAGGAAACTGCGGGTTCCGTTTCGGAGAAGCTATTGGCCAAACGCCGCAATCGGGTCCAGATCACCGGGGTACAACCCGAGATCGAAGGCGGTCGCTACCCGATCAAGCGCATCGTAGACGATGTAGTCGGAATAACCGCCGATATCGTAGTGGACGGACACAACGCCTTAGCCGCCGTGCTGCGCTACAAGGAGGAAACCCAATCTAAATGGTCCGAGACCCCGATGGAGCACGACATCAACGACCGCTGGCAGGCCCAGCTCAGGGTAGCCCGACTCGGACGCTGGCAGTACACGGTCGAGGCCTGGATCGACGACTTTTCCTCCTGGCAGCGCGATCTCGGAAAACGGGTCAACGCGGCGCAGGACGTGGCCGTCGAGCTCTTGATCGGGCTGAATCTGGTCAAACAGGCCGCCAAGCGCGCATCCACGGCGGATCAGGGCACCTTCTCTCGGTCTATCGAGATCATCGGCAACAAACAGAATGTCGCCGAAGCGATCCGGGTCTCACTCTCCGACGAACTGGCAGATCTTATGCGGCACCATCCGAATCGGGAACACGCCGTTCGCTACAGAGAAATTCTCCAGATCGTCGTCGACCCCAAGCAGGCGCTATTCAGCGCTTGGTACGAAGTCTTCCCCCGTTCCTGTAGTCCCCATCACAGCGCGCACGGAAACTTCAATGACCTGATTGGCCAGTTGCCCTATATCGCGGATATGGGCTTCGACGTACTCTATCTGCCCCCCATTCACCCCATCGGCACCACCCACCGCAAAGGTAAGAACAACAACTCGGTCTGCGAACCCAGCGACGTCGGCAGCCCATGGGCCATCGGCGCGGCGGAAGGCGGACACACGGCCATCCATCCCCAGCTCGGGACCTTGGCCGATTTCCGCAAGCTCGTCGCCCAGGCCAAGGTATTCGGAATCTCCGTTGCCCTGGATCTTGCCTTTCAGTGCTCACCGGATCACCCCTACGTCAAGGAACATCCAGAATGGTTCCGCATGCGCCCGGACAACACCATTCAGTACGCCGAAAATCCTCCTAAAAAATACCAGGACATCTATCCGCTTGAGTTCCAATCCCAGGCCTGGGAAGCACTATGGGAAGAACTGAGGCGGGTCGTAATGTACTGGATCGACCAAGGCGTGCGGATATTCCGGGTCGACAACCCTCATACCAAGGACTTCTCCTTCTGGGAATGGCTGATCAAGAGCGTAAAAAAGGAGGCACCGGATACCATATTCCTCGCCGAGGCATTTACCCGTCCCAAGCTCATGAGCCAACTCGCTAAGCTGGGATTCACCCAATCCTACACTTATTTTGCATGGCGCAACTCAAAATGGGAGCTGGAAGACTATCTGACCACCTTGACCACCACCGACCTCAAGGAGTACTTCCGACCCAACTTCTGGCCCAACACCCCGGACATCCTGAACGACTATCTACAGGTAGGTGGACCACCGGCATTCAAGGTCCGGTTGGTGCTTGCAGCTACCCTGTCGAGCAGCTATGGGATCTACGGGCCTCCGTTCGAGCTCTGTGACAGCTTGCCGGTAGAGATCGGCAGCGAAGAATACATGAATTCGGAGAAATACGAGATCCGCAGCTGGAATCTGAACGAACCACACAGCCTCAAGCACTACATCGCCCAGGTTAACAAGATCCGCAGAGAGAACGTAGTCTTGCAATCCAACGATAACCTGGAGTTCTACCCGGTTGATAATGAGAACATTATCTGCTACGGCAAACACAGCGATGATTTTTTGGAGGTCCTCATCGTCACCGTCAACCTGGATCCGAACTGGGTCCAGTCGGGCTGGCTCAAGCTGCCCATTGACGAGTTCGACTTACCGTCGGATCGACCCTTCCAGGTGCACGATCTGTTGGATAACAGGCGGTATTTATGGAATGGTAGTCGCAACTTTGTCCAGCTCAAGCCCCACACGGCACCTGCCCATATCTTTCGCCTGCGGCGTTATCAGCGGAGTGAGCGGGATTTTGACTACTACTTCTGATCCGGTTGTTCTAGATTTGTCCACAGATTAGAGCCGTAGATACTCCGTTCCCGAGCAAGTCAAATTTAGGTGGTAATCGACAAAAAGTTGTCTGTGACCTATAGATTGGCTTACTCGGCAGCCGTCCCGGTCGGTGCGTAGAAGTGACGGTTGCCGAAGGGTGTTTGGTTCTCGAGCATGGCGTGAATGGCATGCAGCAGCTTACGTATGACGGCATAGACAGTCTGAGCTTCTTGAGACCCACGTTTGGCGTACAGCCATATAGAGGGTGATACGCAGGTAGCGTGCCCCGGCCTTGGAGAGGTCGGTTCCTTTTGTTGACATTGGAGCTGCGGACTGGACATGGCGCGGATTAAGCTCGGCCATGGCATCCCACACTGCTTGGCCTGCATCTCCTCGGGCAGAAGCAGCCAGTTCACCGGGGAGGCTGAATGGGTGCTGGCGTCGGGCATTGCATTGGTTAGAAACGTCGTTCTAAGGGATAGGCAAATACATCTTCCAGATGTCCATCACGGATGCATTCTTGACGCTGGCGCCACCAGACAGCGTCAAGCAGCTCCTGGTGGTATTCCAGGAAACACTCACGGATGCGAGGATCCGGGAGCAAAAAGGTCGCGAACTCCTCCGGAAAGACATCTCCCGGCGCCGCCGTATACCAGGGCTCATCCGCCAGCTCCATCTCCGGAAACGGCGCTTCTGGAATTTCTCGAAAGTTGCACTCGGTCAGGTAGCAGATCTCGTCATAGTCGTAAAAGACCACGCGGCCCTGGCGGGTAACGCCGAAGTTTTTGAACAGCAAATCACCCGGGAAGATGTTCGCGGCGGCCAATTCCCTAATGGCGTTACCGTATTCCCGGATCGCATGCCTCAACTGCCCTTCGTCTGTCGTTTCCAGGTAGAGATTGAGGGGACGCATACTCCCTTCGATATACAGGTGTTTGATAATGACCTGATCACCCTCGATCGACAGACTGCTTGCCGCTTCCTCCCGGAGCTGGGTCAGCAAGACATCGGAGAAACGTTCCCTTGGGAAGGCCACATCGGCATATTCCCAGGAGTCTGCCATCCGTCCCACGCGATCATGCAGTCTGACCAGCTGGTACTTTTGCATGACCGTCTCCCGAGTCGTTGCCTTGGGCGGTGGGAAGCGGTCTTTGATTACCTTGAACACATAAGGGAAAGAGGCCAGTGTGAAGACACACATCACCAGACCACGGATGCCCGGCGCTACCACCAGCTCGTCATTGGAGTAGCGCAGATGCTTGAGAAATGAGCGATAGAACTCGGCTTTGCCGAACTTATGCAGGCCGATGGCAGTATAGAGCTCTGCCTTGCTTGTGTGAGGCATTAAGGGCCGCAGGAACTCCACTACCGCGGCCGGCACCTCAGTATCTACCATGAAGTAGGCGCGTGAAAAGCTGAAAATGTCCGAAATCTCGTCGCTCCCCGTAAGCAGGGTATCCACATAGAGACCACCATCCCCATCGTTCAATACCGCAATGGCGAAGGGAATCTGGTCGGCCCCATTGATGACTTTGCCAATGATATAGGCGCCCTTGTTGCGGTAGAAGACCTGGCTGAGGACCGCGAGCTGGAAGTTTCCGCGCCTATCCCTTCCACTCGGGAGTTGGGTCTGGATGGCGCGGGTAAGATTGCGTACGTCGGTCTGGATGGTACGGAAGGGCAACCGAAACCCGAAGCCAGATAAGATTTCGCAGACGATCTGAACGAAGCCGTCCCGGGTTGGATAGTAGCAGCGAAAGCTGGGGGTCTCCGATTCCAGGTATTCGGTAGAGATTACCGGCCAGACGAAGATGAACTCGTTGTTGTAATAGGTACGATGGAACAGACGGCAGAAGACCGAATTGTAATAGGTCTCCGCCAACTCCGGCTGGTGGTGTTCGGGCAGCAGGCGCAGATACTCCACCCTGACCCGCCGCCACAAGGGTTTGTTGAGGTCTTGGATCCTGAACTCGGAGCGCAAACCGGCGATGGTCTCGCCAACATGCCGATCGTAGTAGCTGATGCGCTCGCGGGCTGCACGCTGTACCTCCTCCCAGTCCGCGTCCTCGAACCACTGCCTCGCCCCCGCGGTCGTCATCCTGTACCACCGGTAGTGGCGATTGAACCCAGAATGGATCGCCCTAGCAATCTGCTTTGCCAGAACCCATGCCATCGGTATATCAGTTACCCGCAATCGTTAATTGCGGCTCGCGTTTTTTCTTATTTTTCATAGTTATATGAATTTTCCTATTGGGTTTCGAGCGCCTCCGCGGAGACCAGGATACCGTCCTCGTCGCAATAGATGTGATCACCTGGTCGGAAGCAGACACCGGCGAAACCCACCGGGATGTCCCGCTGCCCTTCCCCGCGTTTCTTGCTCTTGCGCGGATTGGTAGCTAACGCCTTCACCCCCAGCGCCATACCGGCGAGCTCGACCGTATCCCGCACACAGCCGAACAACAGCACCCCACACCAGCCGTGTTCGACGGCACTGGCTGCGATCAGATCGCCGATCATCGCGCAACGCAGAGAACCACCAGCATCCACCACCAGCACCCTCCCCTTCCCCGGTTCGTGCAGGGCGGCCTTGACTAGGGAGTTGTCCTCGAAGCACTTAACCGTGGCGATGGGACCGTAAAAACGTGTGCGTCCGCCGAAATCACGGAAGATAGGGGCGCAGACCCGGACTTGGTCACCATAGTCGTCGCAGAGATCGGCGATTTTAAAGGTCATTGGGCTATCTCATCAGGTATCTATCAGATCCGATATGACCGGGTACCAAGCAGGTGTTCTCCACTGTTCCAGGTGGTAGTGGATAAATTATAAGTTGCGAAGCTTGTCAGCCCCTCCCGCGTCATTCCGGCAGGGATTGCCGGAATCCAGGTGCCGGGGATGGTAAATAGTGGGGGTTAAATAATTCATCGTACGACCATGTCGTTTAGAATCTAACTACTACCTTCTCAGGTTATATCCGGTCAAAATTGCATAATCTAATGATATTACGACAGCATCCTCGATGTCTCTGTGCGTGGTGATTGTACAATCAACGCCGTCAACCACCTGATCCAAGACGGATTTAAGCTTATTTCCGGGCTCAGTGAATGATACTATGCGCATTTTGGTACTTCACTTTTACTTCTGTTTTCTTCGGTGTCACGGACGACATCATCTAAAAATAAAGACTAAGCTATCGAGCCATTTATGCCGCTCGGCAGTATAATCACAAGCACCATGATTAAATTGATTTAGAAAGCGAAGAGTATAGGCTACTCCAAGCTGGAGCATGAGTATGGTTTCTGCGTTGCGGCTAACTTTCGCGATTGTAGGTATTTTAGCGTTCATTCTGATGTCAGCTCCACTACTAACTCAAGCGGCGATACAAAGTATGGCTGTTTATCGAAATTAAGCACCCTTAATTTCTCCAGCAGCTTATCGTCACAGCTACAGAAGTAGCTTACATGGCTTTCTATGGATATTGCTACGTGCAAGGCATCTACCAGCTTTAACCCGTGGCCATTATTTCTTGAGCTTTTGCTCGCGTTGTGGCTGAGACCTCTACAACTTCAGGTACTACCGATAAAATATCAGCAGCACGGATTTTTCGTTTCAAATCGGGCATTCTCCGCATCTCGGATTCGAAGACTTCGGATAAAAGCAACCGTATGTTGCCAGATTTTATTGAATTCAGTATCGTAACTGAATGCCTCAGCTTCGAGATTTCACGAGGTTGTGATCTATCATTGAGCAGTCTTTAAATTGAGCACGTATCAAGGTAAATCAACACCTGGGAAATAGAAATGGCTCGTTGCTGCGTTTCAACGTCACCCGACACAATTAACGTCTTGGATTAATGTCACGGCCTCGTCGAGGCCGGTTCGCGTCCCCCTCGTGGTGCCATCCTGTAAGGCCTACCGCGCTCACCGCACATATGGACCCATCCCGTTTGCAACGGTAAAACACACAGGACATGGCGAAGGGAAAGGTTGCTGTCATATGCCCGGCCTCTGTCTGGGCATTCGGATGCTCACAGTCCGCCCCATGGGGAGATTCGTGCGCCTCGCCTGGACATCCTATCGGCCTCGCAGACTTCAGCGGTAGAGAAGGTTAGAAAGGTGCCGGTCTGACCTGTCTTGCCATCTTGTGTGCGCTACTGATGCATTCTGTCGTAGTCCTCCGAACCCCGTTGTACGGTTGCCGAGGCGGTGTCCAGGCGAGTTTTCCACATGTTTTAATGGCAGGGGCTCCCACCTCTAGTTGGCCCACGTGGTAGGCAACGGGTGGGAAACCTCCCCCCAGTTGTGTAATGAGGTTCAGGTAGCGAACCGGTAAGCCTCCCGCCGTGTCAGCAAGGCCCAAATGATGCGCGTGCGCATTCTTGTTTGCCACGGCGACACCGCCTGGTCGAAGCCGCACTCCTGGGCAACCAGCCGCACCCAGCAGCTGCGCGCGTCCTGCTTGTTTCCGCTCAAACCGCCAAACCACCGAACACGCGCCGTGGACCAACAGGGTGCGGCAGATACCGATCACGTGTTTGCTGATCCCCAGCAGGCACACCTTCCCGCTAATCCCCTGCTGGCGCGGCACTGTCCGAGTGCCACCGCGAATTGCCGCCCGTTGTGGAACTGGCGCCCACCACCGAAGGTGCTGAACACCGCCGTGGCGGTCAACGGACCGATGTCTTCAACCGCCGCCAAGCGTTGGCACACCTCCTGCCGCTTGAACACGGCATTCAGCTGAGCCGCAGCCCCGAATGCGGGCATCAAGCGCCAGCAGTTGCTCGTAGAGCTGGACCAACAGCGAGCGCACCATCGCCGACAAGCGATTCTCGCCCGCCTCCAGAAGCTCCAGCCCGCCTGCCGCATCTGGCACACTCCCTCGGGTATTACTACACCATACTCGCCCAACATCCAACGCGGTGCGGATCTTCACCGGCGCCTGCCGAATCCGGTGTAATACCTGCAAGTCTTGCGGTTCAACTGTCTCGACCGCAACGAAGCGCATAGTTACCCACCTCACGGCCTCGCGAATCGTCCCCGCATTCTTGTAATCATTTTGGTTGCTCTTGACGTAACCCTTCACGAACAGAGGTGCCATCAGCCGTACCTCTTGATGGTGGACTCCCCCACACGCCCCCCATCCCGATTAGGCACAACAGGCGATTCGCCGCACCTGTTTCTTCAGCACCCATTCGTTCTGCTCGTTGACTCCCCACAGGTGAAAGCTATGTAATAACCGGCTTTCACGCTCTGCCTGCCATAGACCACGCCCCAACCCCAGGTCATGGTGGGTGACCGCGCCCTGGCAGGCCACCCGCTCGCGGAATGCATCTGCCACTTCGTCAGCATCCCCAGCCAATAGGGCCTTGGTGGCGCACATTTCGGCACCCAGCTGCAGCTTGTCCTCCGCCAGCCTGTTGCGGACGTATTTGCGCTGTCCCTCGGCGAAGCTGTCCGACTCGGGCCCGTCGGCGCAGGCAGAAGGTGCATTTATCCATCTTGCAGCGGGAACCGAAGGCACCATCCCGGGGGAACTGGGGGATGCCGAGAGGACAGATATAGAAGCAGTAGCCACAGCCGATGTAGATGTCCTGTCGTGCAGCACCACGCCGTCTTCGGTGGTATAGAAGCAATCCACTGGACAGATGACTATGCAGGGGGCATTCAAGCAGTGCATGCAGGCGGTTATACGAGCATTGCACTCGATGCAGCTTCCACATCGCACATGAATTTCATGCGAGCCATGTTGATCTCCTCCTCATCAAGCGCGTCTGATACGATCCAGCGGGACCTTGGTCTCCTGCACCGCGGTCACCGAATCGTAGCCATAGGTAAAGACCGTATTGCAGGTCTCGCTTGGAGTACTCGTACCGTAAATCCCGACCTTGGAGGTACCTGCCGAAGTGAGACGGTACCCAGACCACCCCCGGCGTGACACCTTCCCGGGTTACCTTGGCCTTGACCCGGATCAGCCCCCTCAGGGCCTTCGAGCCATATCCGCTCGCCGTCGCGGATGCCGGCGTTGTTGGCACCCACCAAGTTGATTTCGGCAAATATCTCCTGTTGCAGTTCGGCCAGCCAGGGATTGGCGCGGGTCTCGTCACCGCCACCCTCGTATTCCACTAGGCACCCGTTGGTCATGATCAGCGGGAGGTCCTTTGAATAGTCCTTGGCTTGGATGGATGCATAGCGGGTCGGTAAGCGTTAGAAGAACTTGCGGTCTTCACAGGTGGGATATTTCTCCACCAGATCCTGCCAACTAGTGTATTGGGACTCGCGACGAACCGGCACCGGGTTCCGGGAAGGCCCAAACGATACTCCGGCTTTGGCGTTGCTGAACAGCGCACAGTTGTGCCCGATGGTGGCTCGCTGGATCCCACCTGAAAGATCCGTCTTCTAGTTCTTGCCCTCTGCCAATGCCTTCTCCTTCGCAGTGAGGTCATCCCATTAGCCTAATATTTTGAGCAGGTCGGCGGTAAACCCGGGGTGTCCGTTCTAGACCTCGTTACCTAATCGGGCAAGAGCCGTCAGCCAATAGGCTCACCCCCTCGCGCCCCACGCCGAAGCGGGCGCGGAAGTTGAGTCCACCTTTGGCTACCAGCTTGCTAGTTGCACCCTTTGCGCCTTTGCGGTTCAATATCTTGATCTCAGGGCATTGATTCACCTGCGGCAGATATAGTCACAACGCCAGGAGAAGCGCCATGAAGCTCAGCTCTAACTCCATTTTCGATGGGCAACCCATCCCGGCTAAGTTCGCCTTCTGCGTGCCCGCTGCGGAGAGCCATGTCCGCCTGGGAGCGAATCGCAATCCCCATCTAGCCTGGTCCGGGCTCCCCGCCGGTACCCGATCCCTGGTGCTCATCTGTCACGACCCAGACGTGCCCAGCCGCGACGATGACGTGAATCAGGAAGAACGCCAAGTGCCGGCGGATCTACCGCGGGTGGATTTCACCCACTGGGTGCTGGTGGATTTGAAGCCGGACCGCAACGGCATCGCCGCGGGCGAGTTCTGCTCCCAGGTAACCCCCCGCGGCAAGCCGGGACCAAAGGGGCCCGACGGTACCCGGCACGGCATCAACAGCTACACCTACTGGTTCGCCGACGATGGCCAAATGGCCGGCGATTATTACGGCTACGATGGCCCCTGCCCACCCTGGAACGATTCCATCGTCCACCACTATCACTTCACCCTGTATGCCCTGGACCTCCCGCGCTGTCCAGTGGAAGGGCGTTTCGGCCGCGACCAGACCCTCGCCGCCATCCGGGGCCACATACTGGCCCAGGCAAGTATCGTAGGGACCTACAGCGTCAATCCCAACGTCAGCTGATCAGGTTAGAGATTGTCTAAGAACTAATTTATTGATTCTGCCCGTTCCCATACTCCAGCGAACTGGACCTGGTGACGCCGTAGCGTCAAGGCTCCTCCTCCGTCGAGACCGGCCATGTAGGTCGTTTAAACAGGACCTTAGTCAACTGCTTAAAAGGTTACCGCTATCAATCTCCCATCGCTGGTAGCCAGTGACTGGCAGCTAAAAATAGGTATTCACGGCTGCGTCAAGGGTATCGCGCATATCCGGATCGTCCGTCAGTGGGCGTACCAGAGCCATTCGACAAGCGGACTGGGCATCGATGCCCTTGCCGATAAGCTGGGCGGCATAGACCAGCAGGCGAGTGGACATGCCCTCGTCGAGGCCGTGACCTTTCAGGTTGCGGCTGCGCTGCGCCACCTGGACCAGCTTATCGGCGGTTCGGGCGTCGACGCTCCCCTCGTGGACGACGATCTCGGTCTCAATCTCGGCCTCCGGATAGTCGAAATCCATGGCACCGAAGCGCTGCTTGGTGGACTGCTTGAGGTCTTTCATCAGGCTCTGGTAACCGGGGTTATAGGAGATGACGAGCTGAAAATCCGGGTGGGCTGTCACTAGCTCCCCCTTCTTCTCCAACGGCAGGTTGCGGCGGTGGTCAGTCAAGGGGTGGATGACCACCGTAGTGTCTTGGCGGGCCTCGACCACCTCATCCAAGTAGCAGACGGCACCAATGCGGGCGGCCACGGTCAGGGGTCCGTCTTGCCACTTGGTGCCGTTGATATCCAGGAGAAAGCGCCCCACTAGATCGGAGGCCGTCATATCCTCGTTACAGGCGATCGTAATCAACGGCTTTCGCAGCTTCCAGGTCATGTACTCGACGAAGCGGGACTTGCCGCAGCCGGTCGGTCCCTTGAGCATGACAGGCATACGTGCGTCATAGGCTGCCTGATACATCTCCACTTCGTTACCCAAAGCCCGGTAATAGGGCTCTTTCCTGATCAGATATTGGTCACGGTCGCTCTCATTCATGGTTGTTGATCCTGTTTGTTTTGATATGAATCGGCAAGATTCCAAGGATGCCGAGAATAATCAGTTGCCCGCCGAATACCGGCCATAACCAGCGTCTTATGACGTCGCGGCTAACGAACTATGGTCAGTTTCTTATAAAGAAACTTAAAGAAATATTCCATTCCGCCTGCTGCCGATTAATCAAACTCTTATATTGCCTTACCACTTGTCATATGCTGTCCATGCTGATTCCAGGTTTGGATAGTAGTATCCATAGTAGACCTAAATCCTTAACAACCCTTCTTCCAGAGTCTTATTATCATTATTGGAATCATGCAGTTTTCCCTGATCAATGCGGTCGTCGGCGCAAACCACGACCGAAGGCGTAGGGGTCTGGTCGGCTGATGCCCACCGGAGGCGCAGAATCCGGTAGCGGCTATCCCTGCCGCATCATTCCGCCAGGGATAGCCGGAATCCCCAGTACCATGGATTAGGTGCCATAGATTTAGGTACCGTGGATGGTAAAAACAGTTGAATCATTTGGATCGCATAACCATGCCACACTTGAAATCCCTCTGCTGCATAGCAAGCGACCGGCTAATCAATGAGGCCCTGTATGAACTGAGAGACGGCGGCGATTTCCTCATCGCTCATACGGCCAGCCACATCCCTCATCATCCCATTCAGGTCATTGGTGCGGGTCCCGGCGCGAAAGCCCTTGAGAGCCGAGTCAAGATACTGGGCGTGCTGTCCGGCAATGCGTGGGAACTTAGCCTCTCCCAGACCGGCACCAGTGGGACCGTGACAGCCGGTGCAGGCAGCAAGCCCGGTGGCTGGATTACCGCCGCGATAAATGCGTTCACCCAGCTCTGCTGCTGCAGGATCCGTGGTTCCTGGCGTTTGGTGCTGGGTGGTATAGTAGGCGGAGATATCCCAAAAGTCCTGTTCACTGAGGGGGGTTACCTGGGGGCTCATCTGGGCATTTGCCCGCGCACCGCTCTTGAAATCCATCAGCTGCTTGTAAATATATCGGGCATGCTGTCCAGCGAGCTTGGGCCAGATCGGAACCAAAGCGTTTCCGTTCGGGCCATGACAAGCGGGACATGCCGCTGCCTTGGCTTCACCCGCCGCGGCATCGCCTTTCTCGGCCCTGCCCGCTGCCTGGGTACCGCCGGAAATGAGCGCCGTTGCAACCGAAATCGAAACCAGCCAAGTCTTCATGGTATGTATCGCCCGCTTTTTACTCGTGAACCGCCGCGGCAACGCCAGTAACGCCAGTCGCCCGCTGCTGGAAAACCCGAGGATGTATATCAGAATATCCACATGTTGGTCAATGTTGGCCTTAAGAGCCTGTTTACGATCTTTGGAGTAACAAGGCTAGGTAAGTAAAGCCAAAGTCACAAATTGTGAGTTGGTTTCGAAATATTTCCAATCAAGCAAACGAGCGGGAGTCACTGCAAAGGTGTGCAGTTCGTTTCGCCAAGCGACCTCTACCGTAGCCCCCAGAACGTTCTGTACGGCATGACAAATGGTTATCCCGTATAACCGCCAACCAGCACGCACCACTACCGCCAAGCCGTCTCGATGGTTAGAGAAAGCCACCGAGGTGCTTGCTCTGTCGGTAACATCCGCTATCTATCGCATGGGAAAACCCTTGCGTACCCACGACAACGTATCGTATGATGCTAGATGCCTTCTGAACCGCGTCATATACCTTTCTGTTCTGCGGTATATGTATTCTTCACGCCTATATGCATCAACGATCATGAAGGCTGTCTTCTCGCCCCGACCATTGTCGATACGGACCTCGCCGACTATATTCTTTGAATGCCTGCAAGCAGAGCTTGCGCTTGAGGTTCGAGGCACAGGTAACCTGCGTGGGCTGAACTAACAGGTCAATCATTGGCCCTGCAGCAGCGCTCATCCACCCGCGAACCGAAGAGCCAAACCTGCGAACCTTCGCAATAGGCCCTCCTCCGCAACCTGCCGGGTAGCGGTAATCTAGTCTTGGGTTAGGCGCATCTTTGCTAAGCACTTACCAAGAGGAAATCCGACAGCAGTAGACTCAGTAACTCAGTGTACTGCAGGGAGAGCGAGAGCGCGTATAAAGTTTTTTATCAAATGGCTTTAGTTTCGATACGGTTGGTGAATCAGGTTGAGTATAGGAAACCCGCTCCGGTTGCCTCAATGAGGTCGCGGGGAGATGAGCGAACAGCCGAGCATCTGGGTTATACTCTCAATGATGGTAAAGACGAAGCAGCCCAAGCATGACGGCGCTACCATCGCGCTCAACAGGAAGGCGGACCACGACTATCACATCGAGCAACGCTACGAGACTGGTCTCGCCCTCAAGGGCTGGGAGGTCAAAAGCCTGCGCGCCGGCCGCGTCCAACTCAAAGAAAGCTATGTCAGGCTTCTGCATAGTGAGGCATTCCTGCTCGGTGCCCACGTCTCGCCACTGCCCGCTACCTCGACGCATGTCACGCCCGATCCTACGCGTACCCGCAAATTGCTGCTCAAGCGCACCGAACTCAACCGCCTGATCGGGCTGACCGAGCGTGCCGGCTATACTCTAATCCCCACTGCCATGTACTGGAAACGCGGCCGGGTCAAGCTGGGAATTGGGTTGGCCAAGGGCAAAAAACTCCACGACAAACGGGCGACGGAAAAAGATCGGGACTGGCAGCGGGAAAAGGAACGCCTATTCAAGCATCACTAAGCTGCCAGATCAAACACGTATGACCTTCTTCGGTGGTGTCGTAACTCTGTTGTTTCAAAGGCATGAGGGTTTGCACTTTAGGGAAACAAAGCTGAAACACTCTCCCCTTCAGGCAAGTATCTTTTCCCTCCGAAAACGCCAAATATTCAGGCGAGCCATATCCCACAATATCCTACAATCTGCCATCCACGACATCAGCCGGGAACACATGTTTGACGTCGAAGAACACGGCGCCGGAACGGCCTAGGGCCCGCAACCGTTTGATCCCCATATCCTTGAATTGGCGGTGGGCCACGGCTAGGATGATGGCATCGTAGCTCCCCGGCTGCGGGTCCTCGATCAGCGTTATACCGTAGTCCTCCTTGGCCGTGCGGCGATTCACCCAGGGGTCGTGGACGTCCGCGGCGATGCCGTACTCGTCTAGCTCCCCGAGGATGTCGACCACGCGGGTATTACGCGGATCCGGGCAATTTTCTTTGAAAGCCAAGCCGAGTATCAGCACCCGACTACCCTTCGTTACCAAGTTGCGCTGGGCCATGAGCTTGATGACCCGGCTGGCGACAAAGGCACCCATGCGGTCGTTCAGGTGGCGGCCGGCCAGGATGATCTCCGGTTGGTAGCCGACAGCCTGGGCCTTGTAGGTGAGATAGTAGGGATCGACGCCGATGCAGTGTCCGCCTACCAGGCCCGGTCGGAAGGGCAGGAAGTTCCACTTGCTGCCCGCCGCTTCGAGCACTTCCTGGGTATCGATCCCTAAGTGGTTGAAGATAAGGGCGAGTTCGTTGACAAGCGCGATGTTGACATCGCGCTGGGTGTTTTCAATGATCTTGGCTGCCTCTGCGACCTGGATACTACTGGCCTTGTGGGTGCCGGCGGGGATGATACTGCGGTATAGGGCGTCGACGAAGTCGGCCACCTCGGGGGTAGAGCCCGAAGTTACCTTCTTGATCGTGGTTAACCGATGTTCTTTGTCACCGGGGTTGATGCGCTCCGGGCTGTAGCCGACAAAGAAGTCCCAGTTGAACGCGAGCTTGGATATCTGCTCCAGGATAGGAATGCAAATCTCCTCCGTGGCACCGGGGTAGACCGTAGACTCGTAGATGACGACGTCGCCCGTCTTCAGCAGCGTCCCTATGGTGGAGCTGGCCGATCTCAAAAAGCGCAGGTCCGGTTGTTTATGCACATTTATGGGGGTCGGGACCGTTATGATGAACAGGTTACAGTTGGCTAGGTCGCCGGCCTCGTCGGTGTAGGTCAACTGCTCGGCGGCCCATAGCTCGGGCGGCTCTACTTCGAGCGAGCTATCCTGGCCTGCCTGCAGCTCAGCGATGCGGCCCGTATACATGTCGAAGCCCAGCGTTGGATAACGCTTGCCAAACGCGACGGCCAGCGGCAGTCCAACATAGCCGAGGCCCATAACCCCGATCCGGATCTGCCGAAGATCAAAATTGAAGGACATGGTAACCGTACCTTCATCGGGGGAGTCGTCGTTCAGACCCCATCCCGCCATTACGGCAAGGATTGCCGGAATCCGGTTCCGGGGATAGCAAAAGGGGATAGCAAAACCAGCGGGAGACTGAACGGTTACTCACCTTTGCCTTTGCGGTTCAAGCTATCCCATGGTCAGGGGGTTCAGTTCGCACCAGAGACCATTACCCGCCCCATCCCCGGACCCAGCTCGAAATTAAAGGGTGTGGGCAGGTGTTCCACCGGCCATTCCGGAGAGACATCTTGTAGGGGAATCCCCGCCTGCACGTGCCGGTAGAGGTCGTAGCAGTGGAAGTGCTGGCGGTTCCAGGGGTCTTTGTTGAGCGCCACCAGCGCCTCGCCGTCGCCGCTGGTGGATGCCTTCCAGAACAGGAACAGGGTGGGATTCGGGTGATCGAGCTTCTGAATCGGGCCTTCCTCCCGGAAGACGGAATGATCGCCTTTGATCCGGTTGACTCGGGTGATGAAGCCGGTCAGATCCACCGCCGACTCCTCCCAGTGCTCCGGTCGGGTATTGACCACATGCAGGCGATTGCGGAATCCGTACTCGTAGCCGATCGGCATCATGACGCCGCTCGAAAACAGGGCGACGAATAGATAACGCTGTTTGATGGCTTCCACGTTGTTGCCCGACTCGCTGAACAAGCGCTCGGTATCATGACTCTCCGGGAAGCCGATGGAGGGGGCAATCTGGCGGGTCAGCTCATATTGTTCCAGGAGCCAAGGGCTCGAAAAATCCCACCACTTGGCGCTGTTGAAGATATAGTCGAAGCCGGCGGAAGCGGTCTCCCTGGTCTCATGCGGTGAACACCCAAGGGTCTCGGCTACAAACACCAGATCCGGGTGCCGACTCCGAGCATCTTCGATGATCCGGTGCCAGAAGTCCCTGGGGATCTGATACGCGGCGTCGCAGCGAAAGCCGGTGAAGCCGAGTTCTGCCAGATAGAGGATGACATCGCCCAGATGGCGCCTTAGTCCTTCCACATCCGAAGAGTGCCGGTGATCGATTTGGGCCAGGTCCCTCCAGACAGTCTTGGTCCCGTCTTCTTCCAGGCAGTAGGGATTGACTACGCGGTCACCCTCACGCACACACCACTCCGGGTGTTCCTTGACGAACAAGGAGTCCACCGCACAATGATTGATAACTAGGTCGATCATCATGTGCAGGCCCAGATCGCGAGCTTGGGCAACCATCTGTCGGACTTGGGTCCCCGGGGATTTGTCGGATTCGGGATCCAAGAGGTCTTGGTTGATCTTGAAGTAGTCGGCGATGGAGTAGAGGCTGCCGGAACGGCCCGGCTGCTGGATCGGGTTGACGAATATCCAATCGAAGCCCATGGCAGCTGCGCGCTCCAGATGGGGCTTCCAGCCCACGAAGGGGCCGGCGAGGAGTGGGAACAGGTTATAGATTTTCATTAGGTAGCGATCTCCAGCCAAGACTTTAGTATCAGCGATCACTATGCTTTATGGCCGCGGCGCGGTTTATCGCATCCAATTGGATTTCTCATCTGGATTTTATTTTTCTGTTCAAACTTTGTGCGCTGCACGCCAGATTGACGGATAGTGAACATCAAGGTTCCCATTCTTGTCCCTTATTATGATCAGGAACCGGAACGGTAATTGCTTCCCGGCGATTTATTTTTGCATGATAACATGACTTCCCTTTCTTCTTAACCTCTTCGAATCCGTGTTTCTGAAGGATTATGCATACATCCTTCCAAGATATGGCCGCTGAGTTTACCCAACAGCAACCTCCACGTGGGTTATATAGCCTTCATCGTGAAGGCGCGAATTGATTTCTCCCGGCGAAGCCATTTAGATGAACAATTCCAAACGCTTTTTCCAAATTTTCCTGTGCCTCTCCTACAGTATCGCCTTGACCTACCACATCTACTTCAGGGCAGAGAGCCACATATCCATCATTTTATTTTCCAAAGAATAGCAGTTAGTTGTTTAAACATATTATTTGCCTATTTCTTACGGCTGATCAATCAGCCACGATAGTACTTGAATCAAATAAAGATAGCAAGGAGTCCACCGCACAATGATTAAGATCACGGGCCTGGGCGACTATATACCTGATCTGGACTTCTGGATATTCATGGGGTTTAGGATCCAAGAAGCCTCGATTGATCTGAAAGTTGTCGGTGATAGAGCAGAGGCTGTCGGAGTGGTCCGGTTGTTGAATCGGATTGACAAATTCCAATCGAAGCCTATATCGGCGACGCGCTCCAAAGCGCAGCTTCCAGTCCTTGAAGGGGCCGGCGAGGAGTGGGGGCAGGTTATATATCTTTAATTAGGTGGTAAGCTCCAGCCACAACCTCGCATCAGCGATGCATTATGTTGGGTGGTTATGGATTCATCGAATTTCTTAACTATGAAGAGAAAACCGCAAACGAACCCTGAGATCATGCCAACAGTTACAACTGTATTGAAGTTTCTTTAGTTGGTGCGATTTTCAAAGGGAAAGGTGAAGGCAGCCAGGGAGCAGATCGGCAGTGTTCGAGCTGCTCGCCAACTTGCCGTGACCCCTGAGTCAAAGTCGGCTCCTGTCATGAACATCCACCTCCCCCAGAATGCACGAACCATGTCGGCAATTCGTCTGGAATTACAGGCCTAGCCCCAGTCGGTCACCAACCAAGAGTTAGCGCGAGTCTGCAACCTCAACCGCCACACGGTTGCGAAATGGCGTCAACGTGAGAGGACGGAAGATGCTTCGCACCGCCCGCAACGGCATACAACCTTAGGGTGGTGGCGTTGCGTGAGACCCTCCTGTTGTCCCTAGGTGACCTGCCAGCGGTGACCCATGATGATGGCAGTTGATTGGACATCGCTGAAACCGAACTGAGCCTGTTCACCAGGCAATGCCTGAACCCGGCGCATCTCTGACCTGGACATACTCCGCCGTAAGGCAACTGCCTGGACGCAGCGGCGCAATGTCGGACAGGCTAGCGTTGATTGGCAATTCACCACTGAGGATGCGCGGACCAAGCTCAAACGAATCTACCCGCAATATAAGGGGACATAACAGATGTTATTTTCATAATTATTATAATGATACCTCTTCATTAGGCTGGACCGCATTGTACTGGAAGAATGGACTAAAACCAAGTACTAGTCCCTGTTGACATTTAATTCTAACTAACTAGTTAGAGTTAAAGCGATGGCCCCATTCCCTGGCAGCAGTAAGCTCTCCCCTCCGTCTTGCCATCCCTGGTACCTGGATGCCGACAATCCCTACCGGGATGATAAGGTAGGGGCTGAATGGTTACCACAGATCAGATTTCCACCCGATCTGAAATCCCTGTTCCCACATCACATCTTTCGGATAGCAGATCCAGAGACTTCCCACCGCGATCAAATCGCTTTGCGCAAAGATCAAGGGGATATAGGGACGTATCCAGGGCGGCACCCCTCGTTCCTGAAACAGCTTCTTGAGGGATCGACGGTGTTTTTCCCGCCCCCACCGACAGAAAAGGCCGGTTACGCCGAAGCGGACCTCCAACCCGTGCACGAATACATCCTGGGGGTCTAGGCCCCGTCCGTCAACGGCGAGCAACCCCAGGCATCCAAGTCCGTCCGGGAGTGTGAGAACACCCCGACACCAACGGATCGGGGCTGGCGGGGGTACCGGAGGTAGGGGCGCCATGGCGAACAGGTCATCCCGGTAGCGGCGTACCTCGCATTCGGGCCAGGCGACCAGTGGATTTGCATCCGCGCGTGCAGTCATGACCTCGGTGAGGATCCGGTCGAGGTTTCCGGCATTCGGCGGGACTCGACCCTGGCTACGAAACCATTGACGAAGCACTGCCTTACGTAACGGCAACGTCAGGTTTAGAAGGCGCTCGATCGAAAGGGTACCAGGCCTTTGTCCTGCCGCCTCGAGCGAGGCTTTGCAGGCGAGGGGGTCGATGATCGCCTGGGCCTCCGCACAATGGGCTGCGCTCCTTGTAATACTGGTTGCACACGCGGGCCAGCGTTCCGTCAGCCGGGGCAGTACGCGGTGGCGGAGAAAGTTCCGGTCGTGTCTCAAATCCTGGTTGCTCGGATCTTCTAACCACTGGAGCTTCCGGCTCCGGGCGTAATCAAGGAGCTCGGCACGACCGAACTCCAGCAGGGGCCTTACCAACCGACCGCGCCCCAGGGGGGCCACCGGAGGCATGGCTGCGAGACCCGCGGGACCGCTGCCGCGCAGCAAGGCCAGTAGCAGGGTCTCTGCCTGGTCGTCCCGATGCTGGGCCGCGAGCAATAGATCGTCTGATCCCAGCAGTTCCGCCATGGACGCGTAGCGCGCCTGACGGGCTACTGCCTCCAGGCTTTCACCCCGAACAGGGGCTAGATCTAGGCACCAGGTCTGGAGCAGCACCCCGAGCCGGGCGCAGATGCAGACGCAATGCGCAGCCCAGCTATGGGAGTCCTGATGCAGACCGTGATCGACATGCAGAGCATAAAGGGCGAAAGGGAGGCGGTCACGGATGGTAACCAAGGCGTGAAGCAACACGGAAGAATCCAGGCCGCCGCTGTAGGCAACCCAACCCTTCCGTGCCGCGGTCAAGGTCGTAAGACGGGGCAACAGAAGCTCTGGTAGGAGCTCAGGCATGGCACCGACCACCATGGAAGCAAAGGGGAACCTATTCGCTGTATCGCCCGTACCCCAGCATCCGCTCGTAGCGTCTAGCAAGCAGCTGATCGAGGTCCTGGTCCCAGATCTCGTCCAGATAGCTGAGCAGGGTTTGCTTGACGTTTGCAGCCGCGGTGTCCGGATCCCGATGGGCACCGCCTCGGGGTTCGGGAACGATGGCGTCGATCAATCCCAGCTCCTTGAGCTTGTCGGAGGTAATGGCCATGGCCTCGGCGGCAAGCTGGGCCTTATCGGCGTTCTTCCAGAGGATGGAAGCACAGCCCTCCGGTGAGATCACCGAGTAGGTGCTGTACCGGAGCATCAGGAGCCGATCCCCGACGCCGATGGCCAGGGCACCGCCGGAGCCCCCCTCACCGATGACGGTGCACAAGATGGGGGTACGCAGGTGTGCCATAACCTGCAGGTTGCGGGCGATCGCCTCACTCTGTCCCCGCTCCTCCGCCCCGATTCCGGGGTAAGCCCCGGGCGTGTCAATGAAGGTGAGGAGGGGCAAACGGAAGCGCTCCGCCATTGTCATCAGCCGCAAGGCCTTACGATAACCCTCCGGTTGCGGCATACCGAAGTTGCGGTAGAGCTTGCTCTTGGTGTCACGGCCTTTCTGGTGGCCGATGATCATCACCGAGCGCCCATCGAGGCACCCGAGGCCACCGACGATGGCGTGGTCATCGGCGAAGGCCCGGTCTCCATGCAGCTCTTGAAAGTCGTCGAAAATGCGTTCGATGTAGTCCATCAGATAGGGACGCTGGGGATGCCGGGAAAGCTGAGAGATCTGCCAGGACGTCAGCTTAGCGAAGATAGACTCCGTGAGGTCCTGGCTCTTGCGTTCGAGCCGTTCGATCTCCTCCTCAATATTGAGTTCGTTGTCGTCACCGACGCGCTGCAACTCCTCGAGCTTGGCCACGAGCTCGGCGATGGGGCGTTCGAATTCGAGAAAGTTGGTGTCCATGACCGATTAATAATAATCGAAACCACATGCTGAAGACAGTGGAGACCGGGGCCGACTACCAACTGTCAATCTTACCCTGTTTTTTTGATCTTTTACTCCCATACCTGTATTTACGACTGAATTGAGCAGAAAGGGGTTTCACTTCGCATCTGAGACGAAACATGTGAGGAGCTGTACAGATAGTTCCATGGGAACATGAGGGTTGCGGTCCCTCTACCCGATCGAACTTGCGGCACCCTATCGCTATGAGAGCTGCAATCGGGTACGAGTAATCGACATTGGGGCCAGGAATCCATGAGCAGCGGCATAGCTTAACCAGAACCGCAGGCCTACTTCTTACACAGGGTTGTCGGATTTCACCCAACAGAGTGCTTGGCAAGGGAGTGTGAGCTTATGTTCCAGTTCTTGATTTTGATCCAGTCTGAGGCTGCGTTTCTTGCTTCTTGGTAACCGCTGTGACCTTCAAATTGAGGCCCTGGGGCTATCGGCCGCCGAGGTCAAGCAGTTGATCACGGTGCCGCTGGAGGTGGACCTGCTCAATGGGGTCGCCTAGCTGGATACGACAGTACGGCCTGCCGAACATCTCCAAGGCACCGTCCATGCTGCGCCCGGTCTCGTCCAGCAGCCGTGTGCTCAAGATCGGGCTATGCTCGGATAAGCTGTCATTGATCGAGCTCTCGGTGTTGGACCGGTGGGACGTCTATCCCCGCCCGATGGGAGTGCCCAGCGTCGCCAATATCTCAATCTTGGCCAGCGCAAGCGTCAGATCCAAGTCTATATGAGCCCGGATTGCATCTAAGGTCGCTATCGAAGGCAAGGATCTGCACCTCAGGGAGGTGGTCGAGGTGATCGGGAGTCATCAGCCCTTGACAGGTCCCGCGCGATTATACACTGAGGAAGAAGCTATCCTTCTGTTGCGGGCAAAAGAGGTTATGCGGGTACATGCTGGGGAAGGAGCGGAGGGAAAGGCGAAGGCAGTCAGGTGAGCGGCTATTTTCTCTTTATGGTTAAGAAATTCGATGAATCCATAACCACCCAACATAATGCATCGCTGATGCGAGGTTGTGGCTGGAGCTTACCACCTAATCGTGCATCGTGCCGCTTGTCAGTCTACCATGACCCCTGAGTAAAGTCGTCACCCATCATGAACGCCCAACTCCACCAGAACGCACGAACCATGCCGGCAATTCGTCTGGAGTTACAGGTCCGGCCTCAGTCAGTCACCAACACAGGAGTTAGCGCGAGCCTACAACCTCAACCGCCACACGGTTGCGAAATGGCGTCAACGCGCGGGAACGGAAGATACTTCGCACCACCCGCAACAGCCCCATACAACCCTCAGTGTAGTGGTGGCGTTGCGTGAGACCCTCCTGCTGTCCCTGGATGACCTGCTAGCGGTGACCCGCGAGAGGTTGTCCGCTCGCGGGCTTGGACCGCTGTCTGCATCGCCACCTCCAGGGCCTTTAAGACCTCAACGGGCTTCGTGCGCACTGATAGCGACCTGTTTGCCGCCATTGATCGCGCCACCCGCTGGGTGTGCGTGGAACATAAGTCAGCACGCTCCGCGAGCGGTTTCCTCCTACGCCTGATCGACACGGCGCCGTTCCACCGCCACTTAGAACGGCATAGAGTTTACCGACCGCTTCCGCACCACGGGCCAGCGCCAGCCGACCGGCATCCAGGTCTGTGCCGACACACACCTCGAACATCGCCTGATCACCCCTAAGATCTCCCAAACTAACGGTATGATCGAACGCTTCGACTCTGCCAAGCACCTGGCCGATACCAGCAAACGCTACGTCCAGGTTCACAATCAACATATTCCCCAAAAACCGTTAGGCTACATTCCACCCCTTCGGGCCATGAAGAACTACCACACAAAACAGCCAACCCTATTCATAAAATGTATCTATAAATCTGGCGAGACCTGACAATTATGTACTCGAATTAGGCGGCTTGCTCAGAAAACTATTTGTTTCTCAACATCACTATTGAATCCCAGATGATTATATTGGGAACTAAAAATAAGGATCAGATGGATAAACTCAGGCAAGTAAGAGAGACAATTAGTGCGAATATCTATAAGTTGGAGCTGCGGGAATGATAGGAAAGAAACTCAGTAAAAGTGAACATCTCTGAAAGACTGATCACAGATCATACCTATAGTATGTTGTGCAGCGTGACAAGATGATTTCTGCTGATTTGCGAGACAAATCCACTGTATTTCGTCTTGTAAAAAAGTATGCTCCTGTACCTGATACTGCATCTGGTAGCTATATTAAGGATCTACGCTTCTGTAAGCAGAACAAAGAAACAGTTCATGCAACGAGCTATGGCATTACAGAGATTCCAACCAGAGTATGCTCGGAATGCACATGATATTATTTTCGTCGGATTATGTCTTAAATAATGGTCCCCCTTGTCTAACGACCAAATATGGTAAAGACAAAGCAGCCTCTGAGCTGCTTATCTGAGAACGACTTTCCAATTACGCAATTGTGCAGACTTCCCAACTCTACAGTTTCGCAGGGGACTTTGTAAGTTTAGTCTGTAAGGCACTGATCTATCATCAAGATTTCATAGCCTCCGCAAACCTCATAAATTGCCCAACCTAGATTTGCGATCTATTCCCCATGGTCAATGAAATTGTATAATTACAGTAGTCAGGGTATTTTTCATTGCGTAGGCTCAGAAATCATGTCTCGATACCGCTATGCATGTGAAATATCCAAAGCTTTTGCTTTGGACACTTCTTACAGTCAATCCGTAAATCTGGATTGTTCAAAACGAGCATATCTCACCAACCGATAAGGTCTAACCCTTGGAAAGGCAGTTGTTGCAACTCTCTATGTCAATGATCTTCAATTTTATCATCTTTATGAGTTATTTGAAGAAGTCCGGGAAACCCTATAGACTGCAGAATAGAATGGTTATGACACGGGTAATGAAGGTATCTGGCATCAAACGACACATTGCCGTGGATGCGCAAGGGCTTCCTCATGTGATAGAATGATGTCACCGACAGCGCAGGCGCCTTAGCGCCTTGACGGCTTTCTCTAACCATGCGAGACAGCTTGTCGGCAGTGACGAACGTGCTGGTTGATGGCAGTTATACGGGACAACTATGTGACACTGAACGAGGTCTTTCAGTTGTAGCAGCTATAGCGATGTTGATTACGGGCGGTATTGGCAGGTTGGTTAGCTGCCTCAGCGGGCTTGCTCAACTGAGCGATACAATCTTCCTGCTTTGGGAGTCGCCCGAAAATCTGTATGACGCTCATAACATTCCGTCCTGTGCAGGCCATCTCGATCCAGTAACAGAACCAGTATGTCCAGTGCAGAGAAGAATGTCAGATCCTAAATAAAATATTCAGCCACCATGAATAAACCTGCCAAAATCCATACAGTTCAGTAGGTTCAGACTTGGTATGCTGTTTCCAATAAAATGGATTTGATAATTTTATCACTCAAAAGGGGGCATCTACTTTGCTCCAGTATCTATTGACGCGCTGTGATCCCGTCGCTATGTGTAACTGCTAGGATATCGCGGTACGGTACGGGGATACGGTACGGGAGTGGTTTGGATGGACTATTGCTCTCCCGCATTCCGACGAAAGTATCTCAACTTGAGCAAAGTGAATACCCCCTTTCACCCAAATATAGTCTACGATAGACAAGCTACGATCTACAGGGGGTCAACTTAGGCGATCTCTGTCAAGGAGGAGAACGGTTGAAACTAAATACAGTCATTATCGCCCTCACCTTCCTCGCCTACTTTACGCTGGTCCTGGTAATCGGCTGGTATGCCTTTCAGCGGACAGCGAATCTAACGGATTTCATTCTCGGCGGGCGGCGGTTGGGCAGCGGCACTGCGGCCTTGAGCGCCAGCGCCTCTGATATGAGCGGGTGGCTGCTGCTTGGCCTTCCAGGCCTGGCCTATACCACGGGGGTTCGATCCCTCTGGTTAGCAGGAGGCCTGTTGTTGGGCACCTGGCTCAACTGGCTCCTGCTGGCAAAACGCCTGCGCGCTTTCAGCGAGGCCTACGGCAACGCCCTTACCCTGCCGGAGTTTCTGGCCAATCGCTTCGGCAACGACGGTGGCTGGTTACGCGCAATCAGCGCCTTTTTTATCCTGTTGTTCTTCCTGATCTACACAGGCTCCGGGCTGGTGGCGGGGGGCAAGCTGTTCGAGTCCGTGTTCGGTCTGCCCTACCTATGGGCGGTAGCGGCCGGGGCCTCGGCCATTCTGCTGTATACCGCAGTGGGCGGTTTTCTCGCCGTTTCTTGGACCGATGTCCTGCAGGGGCTACTCATGGCTGCGGCCCTCGTGGCCGTGCCGGTGATGGCCTTCGGCAGTGCCGGCGGGCTGGAGCTTGGTCTTACGCGCATCGAAGCGGTCAATCCAAACCTGTTTGAACCCTTTACCGGAGCAGATGGAGCGGCCCTGGGCCTAGTTGGAACCCTATCGCTCGCCGCCTGGGGTCTTGGTTATTTCGGTCAGCCCCACATCCTGGCGCGCTTCCAGGCCATCGGCTCCGTCACTGCCGTAGACAGGGCCCGACGCATCGCCGTCTCATGGGTTGCCGTTACCCTCACCAGTGCCGTCTTGATCGGACTTTCGGGTGTCCTGGTACTGGATACGCCGCTGACCGCGGACAACCGTGAAAAGGTCTTCATCGAGCTGGTAAACCTACTGTTCCACCCGGTGATCGCCGGCATCTGTCTCGCCGCTATCCTAGCGGCGATCATGAGTACGGCGGACTCGCAGCTGCTAGTTTCCTCTTCGGCCTTCACCGAGGACTTTTACCGGACCCTGCTACGGCACGAGGCGGGGCCGCGGGAGCTGGTAGCGGTAGGCCGCGGAGCGGTCTTAGTGCTCGCGGGCCTAGCCTTCCTTATGGCCCTAGACCCAGAGACCACAGTTCTGGATCTGGTGGGCTATGCCTGGGCCGGCTTCGGCGCCGCCTTCGGCCCGGTGGTTATCCTTTCCCTGTACTGGCCGCGCATGACGCGCCGCAGCGCACTGGCAGGTATCCTCACCGGTGGCATCACGGTGGTGGTCTGGAAGCAGCTCGTAGGTGGCCTGTTTGATATCTATGAGCTCCTGCCTGGCTTCCTACTCTCCCTGGCGGCGATCTGGATTACATCGCTGAGTGACCACACACAGCGCGCCGGACTTACGGCGGGCTTCAAGCAGGCGCTACAGTATCTTGCTTTAACTTCCCGGAAATAAACCAGGGGCAGTTTGACGGAATCGTTCGGGTCCCCGCCGTTTCTGTCATTCATGGCTCTAGATTTCGGTAACCCCTTCCGAGGTGACGTGGTAGAGCGGAACGATTACAGTTTAGTGTCCTGCTCTCCCATGGGGATGGTTCAGCTATGACGAGTATCCTGATTATCGATGACGAACCCGACATCCGGGAAGTGATTCGGTTCGCCTTGGAAGGAACTGGATTTCGCATACACGAGGCTGGCCATACCGAGGAAGCCCGCAAGCTCCTGGATCAGGTGTGTGGCAATCAGATCTACGTGGAGGAGCGCACCGTGGATGCCCATGTCCGCCGCCTGCGCAAGGTCCTCGAACCCACTAAGCATGACTATATGTTGCAGACCGTGCGCGGTGTGGGCTACCGCTTCTCCAACCGGGTATGAGCATTCGGCATACCGGTAGCGGGCGGACGGGTTCGTTGCGTCTCATTCTTCCGCTTCTTAAGATCAACTTGTGGTGCTTCCACGCACGCCAATGTATTCTCAATGATTTCTTGCCGCAAATCAACGCAAATTGGTCGCAATCAGTTCACTCTCATCGACGGTCCTTGATCCCGGTACGTTCATTTGCATTGTTTTGCAGCTGATGCTTCCGTTCCTGGATTGAGCCGTAGATTGGACAAAATCCGCCAGGACGGTATGCCGTGCCTAGGGATTATCTAGGAATTATCAACATTTATCTGAGTGTGGGCGACCTAAAGAGATTTTCGTGCTGGCAAGGCGCAGCAAGGAGGAATAGCCGGCCTATTGTGGCGAGCCCAACGCAGTAAGCGCGGAAAAGGGCCGCAATCGGACCGTGAATGATGAATGTCACCAGCTCCTAGATGCTGGTAAAGCAGTCGAAGTGATCTTTACCACACCTTTTTTGGAGTCCATACGATGGCTGATCTGGTCGTTCGTTTCAGAAAACCCGCTGATTGGGCCGACAGTATTCACATCCATTATTGGAACACCCATCCCCACGGCCATAGCTCGGCATGGCCAGGTGTTCCCATGGAGCAGGTGGACGGTTGGCTGACTTACCGGTTTGATGGCGTCACGGCGGCCAGATTCGTCTTCAATGACCTCCAGGGCCGCCAGAGCGGCGATCTGCATCGGGATCGCAGTGGCTGGTACACGGAGGACGGCCAGTGGTACGACCAACCACCGCAGTCGGCGGCAACCGTATCCGCTCCAGGCAAGTCTTCGCCGCAGCTTAAACCCAAGGCGACACCGCGGATCAAGGCGGAAGACGCCGGGTTGCCCGACTTCCGCGAGGAGACTATCTATTTCCTACTCACCACCAGATTCTACGACGGCGATCCGTCCAACAACTTCTTCTGCCGTGATCGTATCCGCTTCAATGCCGCCGGTAGGGCTGAAGATCCGCATTGGCGTGGGGATTTCAAGGGACTGATTCAGCGCCTGGATTACATCCGTGACCTGGGGTTCAGCGCCATTTGGATCACCCCACCCGTCGAGAACCGCTCCGGTCTCGACTACCACGGCTACCACGGCTATGATTGGACCCGTATCGATCCGCGGCTGGAATCGCCGGACGCCTGCTACCAGGACCTGATCGATGCGGCCCACGCGCGGGGGATCAAGATTATCCAGGACGTGGTCATCAACCACTCCTGCCAGTACGGCATCCGCGGCAAGGCGTGGATCGACCACCTGCCGATCAAGTATTACATACCCCAAGGCTCGCAACCAGGCCGGATCGACCATGGCCCCTACCAAGGCAACCTAGGCAACTACGCTTGGCCGAACCGGGACGACATCGACAACCCGGTCGCCCCGGTCTGGTACCAAGAACGCCATGCCCGGGACCCGCAAGGTGTTGAACCCCTGATCGACCCCAAGACCGGTGAGCTCCTGCCCGTGCCTGGTTACGACCCCAGTCGCTTCTTCGGCATCGACGCCAATACTCTCGACCCCGAGTGGTATCATCAGGAGGGATTCATCTGTGGTGGGGATTGGGAGAGCGCCCACCCGCTGCAACACAAGCATCTCGCTGGCGACTGCATCGACCTCGCCACCGAGCGGGAGAAGGTCAAGAGCTACATCATCGACAGCATCAACCGCTACCTCGACATGGGTATCGATGCCCTACGCATCGATACCGTCAAGCACATCGAGCGCGACAATCTGCTCGAGTACGTCAACGCCTGGAAGGCCCGTAAACCGGGGTTGTTCGTGTTCGGTGAGAACCTGGTCAAGGGCTATGGCTGGGGCGATCTGGACGGCAGTGACAACGGACCCTCACAGATTCGTCCCTGGTGGTATACCCGCCTCGGTCACGACCCGCACGATCCTGATTCCGGCGGCGATTCCGGTTTTCCCCAGTTAGATTTCGGTCTCTTCTCCACCTTCCGCGACAACCTAAGCCGCGGCAGCTTCGAGGGCGTCGCTCGGGTGCTGGAGATGGACTGGATCTACGGTAATGCCACCGCGCTCGTCACTTTCCTGCAGAACCACGACGTGGGCCCGGACAACGACTTTCGCTTCCGTTTTAAGGGCGAGCAATGGATGGCGGCCGCCGCCTACAATCTCCTGTGGACAGTACGTGGCATCCCCTGCCTCTACTTCGGTGAGGAAATCGAATTCATGAAAGGCGCGCCCCAGGACGTTATCGGCAATGACGACACCCTGGACACGACGGGACGCGCCTACTTCGGCGACCACATCGACGCTGCGCACGTCGCGGTGACCCAAAACCACCCGCTGTATCGGCACATCCGGCGCCTCAACTGGATCCGTCGGGCCATCCCCGCCCTGCAGAAGGCCCCTATAAGCCACATCGCCGAGTGGGGCTCCGGCCTTTCCTTCGTCCGCGACTGGAATGACGGCGAGAGCTACGCCGTGGTCGGACTCACCATCGGCGGCGGCCAGGACATCCGCGTCGAGGGCGTGCGCGACGGTATCTATCGCGATGCGGTCACCGGCAATGAGATCGCAGCCCGAGGCGGAAACCTTTCGTTTCACGTCAAGGGTAACTCCGCCGGTATCTACGTCCTCGAAGGTCTGGGCAAGATCGGCAAGGACGGTGCCTACCTGCGCTAAAAGACTGTCTAAGAACCTCTTTACGATCTTCGCGCCAAAATGGATTAAAGTCCCGTGATCAGGGTGCCCATACAGAAAGAGCTGATGAGAGATTCCTACCCAAGTGATATAAAACAAGAACAGTTCGGATCCATCCAGGATTTATTCTGTACAAGCATTTGATTTATATGATTTTTCTTGGTACCATTTTGTATGTATTGAAATTCCGGAACCTTGAAAACCCCAAGCGCAGAGTTCTCAAGGCCACCTATATGGTAGATATCTATCGAGGCTTTTATCAACTGGAGTGACCGGCTCGCCCGACTTACGCCTGCTATACCGCTTCCAACGGTAGTCCCTTCTCATGAGTACCTGCAATCTGATCGAGCATCTGCGGATGCACTAAACGACGCCCCTGATCGCGCAGATACTGGGCTTCCCGGTCAAGCATAGCCAGCACCTGCGGTGCTACCAGATCGAAGCCAGGGGCACGGAGCGCGATACTCAAGGCATAGGGGAGGTTAAGGGCGTGATCATTGCCGAGTCGCAGCAGATAGGCCCGCTCATAGTCAGGAGGAACGCGCATCGACCAGTTCTCGTCGCTCACCGTGCCGGGGATATTGTACTGATCTTCCAGACCCAGCAGGTCAGCGAAGAAAACCATGATGTTGCGGGCCCGACTGATCAACAGATCGGCGAACAGCGCATGCACCAGCGCACCGGGGTGTCTGGCGTGATCGGTTACCCAGCGTTCCCGGTCCATGTGCGCCGGGGTCAATCGGTTTCCCAGGTCCTCGGCGCGGATCCGGGCACTGCCGTCCCTGACCCACTGCGCGGCCAGTTGCCAGATCGGCAGCGTGTCGTGATTTCCGAGCATGATCCAGTCGATGGGCTCGGCCCGCTCGCTGCGATAGACATCGGTGGGGTTGTGTGGGTCTACCTTCTGCAGGATCCGAAACCGACCGAGGCCAAATCGGTCCAGCACCTGCTTGAGAGGCAGTGGCAGGGTGCTGAGTACCTCGCACACCAAGTCATAGCGGTGGCTGGTGGTGCCATTGGGGCTGACCAGACGGGAAAAGACCTGGGCATAGGCGTCTACTTGCTCCGGGGTGAGATACTCCACCCAATGATCTGCATGCAGTGAACCTTCGGCATTGAGCTGGTGTTCCTTCACGTAGGAGAAGGCCTGTAGAGCCGGGTGATCCGGCAGATTCGGTGAGGAGAAGAGCCTCGCCCCCTGCTGCACGGCCAGAAAGGGGTCTTCAATGTCACTGCGGTACACCCAAGGACAGACCCACCCGTGGGGGTGATCAATGCGCACCCCATCGTACTCGGAATAGACCTTTTCCAGTCGGTAGCGTACGAACACGAGCACGGGCCCGGGAGAGCCGTCCCCGACCCAGTATTGACCTGGGTCCAGCACGGCGAAGCCCCAGGGCTGACCCATAGGATGGGTCCGGCTTGGGGGTGCTCCCATCCGGTAATTGGGCAGTAGCAATCCCTGGTAGGCCCATACATCCTGATCCGACAACCCGATTTGAAGATCGGCGTACAGCTGCATCCCGAGCGATTTGCAGTGATCCCGCAGCCGATGGTGCTGCCGATGCAGGAGCAGCTGGCCAAATGTGTAGCGCTCGACCGCCGCTTGGTGGTCTTTCAGGAGCCTAGTCCTTCTCTCGGCGCGGGCAGCTTCTGCTCCGGCGGCCGGATTGAACAGATCACGGTCGGGGTGGGGCTCGCCGGTGGGGGTCTTCCAACGGTGCCAGCTGCGTCGCCCATGCGCTTCGAACAGCACCGAGTACAGGGCATCGGGCTCCAGCCATCTGGCATGGGCACGCCAGAAATCATCCAGCTGCCTTTCCAGCTCCGGGTAAGCCGAACGATCCCTGCGGAATCGCCCATAGATACTATCGATGGCACGCTTTTGAGTTGCGTAGGCAAAGGCGTAGTTGACCCGATCTCGGCCCCCTGGGCGTGTCGCGAGCAGAGATGCGAGGTCGTCTGCTTCCAGCAAACCTTCCCGCAGCAGGGAGGACAGGGCTAGGCTCAGCGGGTTGCGCGAGAATAACGTGCCGTCGTAGGGAGAAGGGTTATCCTCGGCCGTGAGACCTTGGGGGCCCAGCTGGACACCGTTGAACCCGAGCCTTGCCAGTTGTGTTAAAAAACCTGCAGCACCTTCGGCATAGGGTGTACCGCGGCCCATATCTTCTTCATATCGAGCCGGGAAGCTGGCGTCGTGGATCTCCAGAAACAGCTTATCGACGCCACAGGCCTGCAGACCTGGCGCTACACAACTCGCGTAGGACTCGGAGCCGATCATTTAAGGGTACCTTGAAGAATTCCTCTCGAAAAGCCCGGCTTCCGGGTACCTACATTCAGATCTTTCCATAATTCTCATCACGGAGAAGAAGGTATGTACTAGGCTTTGTTGACATTTATAAAGCTGGCACATCGAATCCTACAATAATCAAACGGCTAGAGTAAGGTCCACTATGCGGACTACTCGGGTATCGCGGCTATTTAACATCTGAAAACAGTCGGTTAGGGTTAAATATCAACAGGACCCAATCTCGGGTCTTCAATAAACTTTCCGAAAAAACAAATCACCCCATGAAACCGCTGCGCATTATACATAGCAAGCCTGTTGAATTTCATCGAAATGTGGTCCGTAATTTCCCACCTGTCTTCAAAATACCCAACCAGGGGACAACTCCGTCTTTAGAGCCTGTTGACATCTATAACTACTGCATTGATTTTACAGACAATTCGGAGAATGACTGGAAAGGCTAAACTTGATGATCCAGAAGCGTTTTTGGTCTAAATGTCAATGCGACCTAGTCCACCGGCAACTTGGCCTGGAGTGCCTCACGGTCGAACCACCAATTGTCCTGGACCAGCACATCCACCACATTGCGGAGACGTACCAGGAATTTGGCGGGTTTCTTGAACTCAAGTTGATCCATCCAACGGTCGAATGCCTCTTGGCTATCCACATTGTTGTGGCACCTAGCAACCCTTCCCAAGGTCTGGCTTACCAGAAACATCAGGTTTTCACGTTGCAGGCCCGAAGCCCAAATATCGGCAAGAAACAGAGCGGTTGTAGCGGCCACAGCGGCACCATCCGCGCTGTCCGATGTCTCGTCTGCCACCATGAGTCAAGAGCGCCACCGAGAGGAGAGCTCCGGAGCCATCCCGGGGGGCCATCGGATGATAGGTAACCGTGAGCAGATACCCTGGCCCAGAGCACTCAGGGAGTCAGGCTGATGGGACTAGAATAGGACATCACAGGCGTCGGCAGCGAGACCCAGGGTCCAAGCCTCCTCGCCCCGCTTCAGATTGACCAGAGTGCACGCCATCTGCAGCTTGACGTCAGCGATATCCTGCATAGTTTTCTGCTTGCTCAGGTAATTGGCTACGATGTCTGCTATTGCGGCATAGCCCTCCTTCGCGTAGTGCCCATAACAAACCGGTTGGGCAATCTCACAGTGACTGCGATCCCCGAGATACTCGAGTGGTCCCAGTCCCATATCGAGATACTCCATACTGGCTTACTCCAGCTTCGCCAGCAATGGCTGGTATAACCAGTGCTCGGCCTCGCTGGTAATACCCAACATCATGCGCATTAGGAATCAGTGTAAGCACGGGACGTTCTCCCCGCTGCTCGTCTACTATGATGAATCGCTCCATCAAAGCAAAAGTTATTTCCAAGGCACCGGAAGGATGATCAAGTTCGTAAAACTTGTCCCGGATCGGGGAACCCCGATTTTTGCAAGAATGTGTTCATTTCCAAATGCCCGCAGTATCGAGAAGGAATAGTGAAAGCTTAGGCACCAGATCCCAGAATATCCCCTCGGGAGAAAATACTCATGCGTCAAAATCAATTTGAAATGCTCCACTAGAATCTCAGCTTGATCACGCGCTGGAGGGGGAATTGGAATCAGACTTAAAGAGCCATGCTCAAGTACAAAGCGAGGCTTTAATGAAAGCATCAGGGGTTCTGAAGATCAGATTGGCCAGCTGATTGACATGACGGCGTACATCCCCCACGAACAAATTGAGCAAGACGTCGGTGCCTCGTCGCCGTCGTTGCTTTCAAAGTGAAGTAGGGCTTGACCGAGACCAGAACCGGCAACTCCATAGTTGGCTACGCGACAGTTCAGCTGCTTTGAAAGCAGGTTACCCCAGGCATGGGCGTCATCAACTCCCATGCCAAAAGTAAAGGAATCTTCATAGAGCGAGACGCAGGCAGCACCAAATTCCGGATAAGCTGGAATCGGACGCGAGCCGGTTGCGTCGAACAGCTGCTCTTTCATGTACTCGGATGACCATCCCAACACCCGATGTCGAGTGTCCATATTAGGATTCGTAAATTTCCAGTGACGGCTCGTTATAAAAGACTAACCGTCTCTGAGGCATGCGGACAACGAAATAAGGATGAGACCTTGATTAGACCAAATAGGTATACCATGAGTACTGCAGTGAAAATCCAGTTCCGCTTCATAACTCTATATTTAAATCAATGCCGTACATTAAGTTAAGGGCAACCAGCCGGCACAAGATGAGGAAAAACAACGAATCACGCGAATTCCCGCGAATTGATTCGTACGATTCGTTGTTTTCTCCTTTGCGTCGGTTGGCAGGCTAGGGTGCGTTTAGACTCGTTTGTATATCTCGACACCGAGGCACACGCTAACCCGACCCTAATGCATCGGGGATACATTTGGTGCCTGCCGGGAATCTGGGTGCCGGATTCCACCCGCACCGCGGCGACGTTGCTGTCTATCGGCTGCAACGTCGCCTAGCGGACCAGCCCGCTGAATGCGGCCTCCAACCGGTCTTCCCAATCTCCAGGCGTATCCAGGTAGGGAGGCGTCACGTCCATGCGGAAGAAACGTTCCCCACTGCATGCAATCGCTTGAACCAGGGGAAGCAACGCGTCGAAGGACTCGACCTCTTTGTGGGCTACCAGGATATCACTCAGTTTCAGCATCGCTGCTCCTTGTGAGTTCAGGTTTATCCACCGGATATGTAGACGTCGGCGTTGGAAAACAACCGGTCACGCCGGTGGGGAAAACTACTAAATCACATGAATCCATGCGAATCAATCTGCGAAGATTCGTGTGATTCGGTCTAGGCCATGTTGACATTTAGACCAAAAACGCTTCTGGATCATTTAGTTAGCCTTTTCAGGCATTCGTCGAATCGCCTGTAAAATCAATTCAGTAGTCGTACATTTCAACAGAACCTAGCAACCTTTTGTGGTTCTTGGTGAATCAAACCCCCAAGCAATGCCAACACTTCGCCTTCGGCCTCGCACACTGGTAGCCCGCAGATGACATAGCCGCTGGTGCGAAAAGGAGGCATGAGCATGAGCAAGGGGCAAGTCGATGGAGACGTTACCGGCGGGGGCCGCAGTGGCGATCGCCTTCTCCCTAGTGCCGAGTGCCAAAGCTACCACGTGGGTGCAGGGAACCACCTGCTTTGGCGTGACCAGCAGGCCACAACCGATGGCTCGGCTTCCAATGGCCCAGCTCGATGTGGGCCTGGGAGAAGTGGGAGCCACTCATGGTTTTCTGGTTCGTTTCACAGGCCAAAATTATAGGTAATCTTGCCGAATGCCTCGCAGCAGGCCACGCAGGAGGTAATGCTGGGTGTAGGTTACGTTGAGATGCCAACACCGGCTCTACAAGAAACCAGTTGCATTGCGATGCTCATTGATTTTACGTCTTAATTTCTCGTCCAAATTATAGTCATTTACAATGATGTTCATATCGACAACAATCATGGGCGACCTTCGTTTGTTGCGGCGTTTAATGCATCATCTGTTAAAGGATTGGCAGCAGTTCTTGCTCTTAATGTTCTAGCAGTAGCGAGGTGCTCGGATACATCCACTTTGTGGGGTTCTAATATTCGTTGCCTTACCAGATCTCCTCACCCTGCGCTTCGAACAGGGCCGCTGGCGATTTTCCGTTAAGAGACCCTGGCAAAAAAAGCCTGACTTGAAATGGCCCGACAATCCTATAACGCCGACCCCATTTCGTTTCACGATTCTTGCAGTACACTGACAGTTCAAGTCTGGAAAGCGACGAGAGGAGAGATTCGATGGCAGATTTGCAGCGTGCTGTACAGGCGTTACTGGATAATCTAGTGGAGTCCGGCGAGGAAGTTGGATTGCTGCCTGCAGGCTGCAGTCTATGTCGAGGGTCAGCTGGCGGCGGACTGTGCGGCGAGATGGCGATCACAGGACCGTGAGACACCCGTTTCCGAATCTACAAGCTCCACCAATGGGTGACAGCCAATGCCGTGCATATCCTGGCCGAGCGCGGGCTGATCGACTACGAGCGACCTGTGGCCGAGTACTGGCCCGCATTTTCCGACGCCGGCAGGGGGTCGATTTCCGTTGCCCAGGCGTCCAATCACCTGGCCGGCATTCCCCAGATCGTGCAGGTCGCGGGCAAGACCTCCAGTGGAATCTGGGCGGATTATGACCTGTGCGTGGCCGTGGCAGCACTCTTCGAGCCCATCTTTCCACCCAGCTACACAGCCTGCTACCACGGCTTGACGATGGGCTAGATCGCCGCGGGCATCGTGCACGACCCCGGACTGGGCTTGGTTGAGGTAATCGCGGAAGAGATCGTTAAACCCTTGCACATGGATAACGAGATTACCTGGGCATGCCAACCTCCGAGCATAATCGGATGGCGGCGCCCTTCCACAAGCTCGCCTACCGGCGAGCCTCCTGGGATCGATCCCTTGATCCCCTATCGGGGGGCGCATTTGGATACGGGTCCTCCCCCAGCGGGTCGACCTCCCGGATGTCATGTTGCAACGACTGGGTGCCGTCCCGCAGGAGACCCCACACGCAACGGAAATCTATTATCACAGATGCTAGGTCGTGTTGACATTTAAGCCAAACAGATCAAGATCAAGGCCCTCATCACGAACGCGGGGTAGCACCCGTAGCTTATCGTAGCTCGTGGTGACACGCTGGAAGCGTTCGATGCGATTGAAAAAGTGTTTAACGAGATTACGAGCTTTGTAAAGTTGGGGATCGAACTCGCGTGGGTGTCGACTGTTAGCATGAGGAGGGATTACCGCATGCACTCCGTGCTGTGGATCATCTCGATCAAGGCCCGTGAATCATAGGATTTGTCGGCGACTATCTTTTCAACCTCAAAGCCAGCCAGCAACGGCTCGGCCGGGGTTGCATCATGGACGTTGCCGGCACTAAGCGGACACCGAACCAGATTCTAAGTGGCCAAACCCACCCATGGGAGCGAACGTGTGAAGCGCTGGTACAACGTTATTCCAGTTTCCAAATTAGATCGCGCCATGGGGCACCCTGAGTTGGCAAACCACAAGATTGCTTCCACGAACAATCGGTTATCGTGGCTATTCCGTCCACGATCTGACGCTTTGCCTGGCAACGGGTGCTGAATCCGCCCCCACTTGGTCGTTACGTAAATTCAAGGGAACCATTTCTACATCCCCTAAAAACAGCCGAGTTACGCGTAGTCTATCAGCTTTAAATGTCAACACGACCTAGATCGGATTTGGAGAACTGTGAATGTATGCGAATGCACCCCGAATTTCCTCTCTCCCCTGATGTCCTCTATCTAAATCACGCCGCTGTTGCCCCCTGGCCTAAGCGCACGGTCGTTGCGGTGACCCGTTTTGCGCAAGAGAGCGGGACGCGGGGCGTAGTTGACTACGCGAGCTGGATCGGGACCGAAATGCGGCTGCGCCAACGTCTGGCGGAGCTAATCAAAGCCCCATCGCCGACGGATGTGGCCCTGGTAAAGAATACCTCCGAGGGCTTGTCGGTCGTCGCCTATGGGATCGATTGGAAAGCGGGTGATAATGTGGTCGGTATCGCCCAGGAATTTCCGTCCAATCGCATCGTTTGGGAGTCCCTGAGTGCCCAGGGCGTCGCTTACCGCCGGCTCGACCTCTATACGTCGTCACAGCCGGAGGCAGATCTCATAGCCCTGTGCGATGACCGCACCCGTCTGCTCGCCCTGAGCTCGGTCCAATATGCCAGGGGGTTGCGGTTGGATCTAGAGCGGTTGGGAGAATTCTGCCGCGGCTGGAAGATCCTGTTCTGTGTGGACGCGATTCAAAGCCTGGGGGTGGTGCCCTTCGATCTGGCACGTGCCAAAGCAGATTTCGTGGTGGCGGACGGGCACAAGTGGATGCTGGGCCCAGAGGGCGTCGCCCTGCTGTATGTAAACCCATGCCTGCGCCCGGAATTGCGCCTGTATCAGTACGGCTGGCACATGGTGGAACATCGCGGCGACTATGAACACCTGGAATGGAGTCCCGCCGCAGATGCCCGGCGATTCGAGTGCGGCAGCCCGAATATGCTTGGAATCCATGCCTTGGATGCCAGCCTGTCCCTGCTGTTGGAGACCGGGATTGATCACATCCGGGCTGCCGTGACCGAACGCACGCAGCACCATATTGAGCTGATCGATGGCCACGGCTTCGAGCTCTTGAGTCCCAGGGACCCCAAGCGTCGGGCCGGGATCGTCACCTTCCGTGTCCCCGGTGCTAACCATCAAGCCCTCTACCAAACCTTGACAGACAGGGGTGTTATTTGCGCCCGGCGCGGTGGAGGGATCAGATTCTCTCCCCATTTCTACACCCCGCACAGCGTCTTGGAGCGTGCCATGCGGATAACCGCTGAGGCTGCGACAGGTTAGCCTCACATGGGTGGTGGTAAGCTTTAAGTGAGAAGCTAATCGCACCCGCTTTTAACCTACGAAAAAACACGAAATTGTCATCCCAATACGGAAGGGATCTATCCGTGTTCGTTCGTGTTTTTCGTGGTCTTTAGTGAGCGTCCGGGGGCTGTTGACATTCAGCCTGGGGGATAGGCAAAGCGAAGCCAGTCCATCCGGGTGGCCTCAAGTTTTTGTCATTGCGCAGGGCTATCCGAGCCACGGCTCTTGCAGGGAGATAAATCAGGCGCAACGTGCTCATCGTTATGTGATGGGCACGTTGCGCTATGTGCATCCTCCCAGATCATCGCGATCCAGGAAGCTGCGAGGAATAACCGCAGCCTTAGAATCCAACTTGTCGGGCGCTTGCTTTGCCCATCCTTCTATGAAGCCCCGCTTGTCAACCCCCAAGGTAAATGGGTTAGTTTTTAGACAGCCGCTAAATCGGAGCATCAGGATCGTTCGGGATGACAAATTCAGCGATGACAGCATGGGGATAAAAAAGGGGAGATTCCCGGTGACAGACAATTTTCAAGATGCCCATTTGTGCAGCAACGATCACGAAGGTTGTCTTCTCGCCCCGACCTGAACCCCGCCAACCATATTTTTCACGTAATCAGTAGTTATGGGCGTAATCGCCGAAGCCACTATCGCAGTGGATGCGCCATCGTAGGAAAGCTAGACAGCTTGACAGGCTTTCTCGTGGCCGATCCAAGGCCGCGTACCCTATCAGCTTTGCGAGCAACAGGGGAGGAACCGCAATGCAATAGAGAACTTTATCCAAGTATTTGATGCAAGCATCTGATTCCGTTTTTAATACCTGCTCAATCAGAGGGTTTTTGACTCCAGTGACGAAAGTAGCTATACATCACATGCTGTTTCGGAAAATTACGGGGTAGCATTCGCTATTGGAAGCCACTTTTCAATACATACAAAATAGCACAATAAATATTGTGCAGATCAACCTCTTGGCTTGCCAAGATAAGGCCTAGGTGGGCTCGAACTACTCTCGGCTTATATCACTTGGGTAGGAATCTCTCATTGCTCTTTCTTCATGGGCACCCTGAAAAATAGGTATGTTCACCGATCAAGGGACTCTAATCCTTTGATTATTCAGACGTGCCATTGATAAAAACCGTATTTTTCAAGCTGCCCTTGTATCAAAATTACTTTGACACAAAGATCGTAAACAGGTTTGTGTATGGCGATGATCAATGCCTGCCGGTGATTGGTTGCGAACCCAGAATCTATGTCGAACTCAGCCGCCGCAGCCCAGTCGGCATTGAACTTCTCCCGCACCTGCGCAAAAGGATATTCCCTGGTTGGGCTGTGGCCCCCGTCGGAGAGTCGGGTAACTAAGGACTGAAACATGAGGGAGAACATGTGATTGGGGTCCGGCATGGCGCTGTGGGGATCTTCGTAGTCGACAACGGATCCGCCCCAGGGGCCGGATCGCATAGCGTATCTCCAGCACCCCGTCCGGGCTCACATAGGCGTGATCGTAAATGAAACGCACATTCGGACGCACCTCGGTAGCCGCAAAGCCGTTCGAAGCCGTGAGTTCCATGCCCGCTTCCACCAGTAATTGCTCGCAGGTCAGCACCGCCTCCCGGTATGCGGCCGGGTCAGCATGGGCCGGAAAAACCGCGAGTAGAATTAGTACCAAGCTGCCAATATGACACATCCCTGTCCTTTTTCTTTTAGAGGATTCAAGATAGCGAGTATCTGGAGAAACCGTTCCATCCTGAAGCTTTGAGTCTGCCTGCAGATTGGCTCCCCGCCCTCTTCGCCAATACCGGAGAGTATCCGAGGCCGAGAGTTAAACTCGTGAGCCTGCATACACAAGGTTGGTCAGCGCGGATTCAGGTTGGGGGGCCAGGTCACGAGCCTAACCGATTCAAGCCATTTGAAGAACCAGAACATGAAGTCAGCCATGAAACAGTAACCATGGCGATCAACCCCAAGGCCGCCCAACTCACCGCGACGACACAGACTTCCTGATCGCTGATCTGCAACGCAGATCAGCCCAACTCGATACCAAGATCGAACACCTGCGCTAACAGACCCGCGTCCTCATCGACGTCAACGAGCCGCTCCAAGACACCTTCGAGCTGCTCATCAGCGTCACCGGCATCACCGACGCCAGCGCCATTCAACTCCTCGGTGAACCGCTGCTCCTGCCCGAGGAGATGCAGACTAGGCAGTGGGACGCCACAGCCGGGCTTGATCCGCCACAGCTCCAGTCCGGCTCCAATGTCAACAGAAAACCGCCCCTCCAGAGCCAGCAACCGCTACCTGTGCATTGTCCCCATATATACCTGCTCCGGGCACCGTACGCCACGATCCCAACACGGCCTTAACTACCCCAGCTCATCGAGAAACGCGGCCTTAACAAGCTCCAGGCTGTCTGTGCTGTCATGCGTAAACTGCTGCATGACGTCCACGCCGTGCTCGAGAACCGAACACCCTTCCACAGCCGCTGCTTCTACACACCGACCGAGACGGCTTCTGATTAAGAAAATTTATGGGAGAATAGTAATATCTCTGTCCAACACCACCTAAATCGGACTTGCTCGGGAACAGAGTATTTACAGCCGCATTTACCTGATAGGTACATGTCACCCCACACCTATGACTCTTCCTCGCCGTGCCTTGTCAGCACGAAAATTTTTCGTGGATGAACACACCGCTTCAATCCATCGCAAAGATGCTCCCCAACCTGTCCCCAGGGGAAGAGGCCCAGCTGTTGCAACGGATCACCCACGATCTGGGTAGGGTGACACCGGGAATTGAAAAAATGCCTAGCGTTTGCGGTGGAGCTGCACGTATCGTCCGTACCCGAATACCCGTATGGTTCCTTGCGCAAGCCCCTCGGCTCGGCACCACGGAGGCGGAAATCCTCCGCTGTTACAAAAATTTGCGGGCCGAAGATTTAGCCAATGCCTGGACCTACGTCCGACTGAACCCGCCTGAAATCGATCTCGCCATCACTGAGAACGAAGGTTGAAAAGTTAGCACGGCCTTACAGCGATGAGGGTTTTCCGTTGCAGGTCTTCGAGGCCATCTGGCCCAAGGGGCATGATGTATTAACGATTCAAGAAAATAGAGTATCTACGTGGGAATAGTCTCCGCGCCTGGGGCAGTATAGTTGCAATCCTTCTGGGGACAGACCTTCCGCGCACCATCGCGCTTGGTGACCTTGAGCACGAGCACCGACCAACCGCATTGGGGACAGGGCCCGGCGACCGGCTCGTTCCAGAGCGCGTAATCGCATTTGGGATAGGTGGAACAGGAGTAGAATATTCTGCCCCACCGCGACTTCTTTTTCAGCAGGGTCCCCTGCCCCTGGTTGCAGTTGCACTTGGGGCAGGTGATCCCAGTGTCCTGGGGACGTTCCAGGGGCTCGATATAGCGACACTTGGGATAGGCGCTACAACCGATGAATTTGCCGTATTTGCCACGCTTCATCTGCAGCTCGGAGCCGCATTCAGGGCAGCTGCGGCCTGTGACTACCTCAATTAGGGGCTGTTCAGGGCCGACCGCGTTTGTCAAGTCCCGCGTGTAATCGCACTCCGGGTACTTGGTGCAGCCGATGAAGCGGCCGTGGCGCCCGAGGCGGATCGACAGGGGCGCGCCACACCGGGGGCAGGCCCCTTCAATGGCTTCCTGGGTAACGTCGCTGCGCCTGACGTTTTCCTGGGTGTGATCGACACGGTCCTTGAAGGGGCGCCAGAACTGTTCCAGGAGGGGGATCCAGTCCTCTTCGCCGCGGGAGACCGCGTCCAACTCGTCTTCAAGCCGGGCCGTAAAGTCGTAATCCACGTAGGAGGTAAAGTGTTCGGTTAGGAATTGGTTGACGATGCGGCCTACATCCGTCGGGTGGAAGCGTTTCTTCTCCAGCTGCGCGTACTCCCGCTCCTGCAGGGTGGAGATGATGCTGGCATAGGTAGAGGGGCGGCCGATCCCGTATTCTTCCAGGGCCTTGACCAGGGACGCCTCGGTGTAGCGCGGCGGCGGCTCAGTGAAGTGTTGCTCCGGACGGATGGCATTCAGGTCCACCAGCTGGTCTTCCCGCAGCTGGGGCAGCATCCGTTCCTGGTCATCGTCCGCCCCTTTGGCATCGTCCCGCCCTTCCAGATACACACGCATAAAGCCAGAGCTGACCACCGTGGAGCCGGTGGCCCGAAACAGGTTACCCGTTCCTGCGCTCAGCTCTACCGCCACCATGTCGATCAGGGCATGGGCCATCTGACAGGCCAGAGTACGCTTCCAGATCAGCTCGTAGAGACGGGCCTGATCCGCGGTCAGATGAGTCTTGAGGCCTTGGGGTAGGCGCCGGATGGAGGTGGGCCGGATCGCCTCGTGGGCCTCCTGGGCATTCTTGGCCTTGGTCTTGTAGATACTCGCCCGGGGCGGCAGGTGATCGACGCCGTAGCGTTCGCCGATGAAGCCGCGGATCTCGCCCAGGGCCTCGGTCGCCAAGTTGACCGAGTCGGTCCGCATGTAAGTGACGAGCCCCACCGCACCGTCGCCGATATCGACACCTTCGTAGAGCTGCTGGGCGATCCGCATGGTACGCTGAGCGGTGAAACCGAGTTTGCGCGCCGCTTCCTGCTGGAGGGTCGAGGTAATGAAGGGGGGAGCCGGGTTGCGTTTGCGCTGCTTACGTTCGACCAGTTCAACCTTGAGCTTGCCCTGAGCCGCCTCTACCAGAGCGTATCGTATCTCTTCGGCCCGGGCCTCGTCTTGGATGCTGAACTGCTCCAGCTTATCGTCACCAAAGCGGGTGAGCTTGGCCTCGAAACCTTTGTCTTCCTTGACCGCATCCGCGATGATGGTCCAGTACTCCCGGATCTCGAAGGCCTCAATCTCCTGCTCCCGCTCCACGATGAGCCGGAGCGCGGGGCTCTGGACCCGACCAGCGGACAGGCCACGCCGGATCTTCCTCCACAGCAGAGGCGAGAGACTGAAACCCACTAGATAATCCAGAGCCCGCCGCGCCTGCTGGGCGTTTATCAGATCCACGGACAGCTGGCGCGGACTGGCTACCGCGTCCTGCACCGCACGTTTGGTGACTTCGTTGAAGACGACTCGGTGCACCGGCCGCTTGCCGAGCTGATGGCGGCTCTTCAAGAGTTCATAGAGATGCCAGGAGATGGCCTCCCCTTCCCGGTCCGGGTCGGTGGCCAGATACAGGGCCTCGGCCTGCTTGAGCCTCCTGGCGATATTCTGAACGTGCTGTTTGTTGCGCTCAATGACCTGGTACCGCATGGCAAACCCTTGCTCCGGATCGACCGCCCCCTCCTTCGGGACTAGGTCGCGCACATGGCCGTAGGAGGCCATGACCTCGAAGTCGGGACCCAGATATTTCTTGATTGTCTTCGCCTTGGCGGGCGATTCCACGATGACCAAGTTCATGCGTTTCCTTAGCATCGGATGGTGAGGGCGCATAGAAAACGCGAGAAGCCGCCTTGGTGTCAAGTACAAGCATCACGAAAAACCCGAACGAACATAAAAAGACGCAGTTGTTCAGCCCCACGCTGTTTTACCATCCATGACACTGGATTCCGGCACTCCCTACCAGAATGACACGGTGGGGGTTAGATGGTTACGAAAATTGAATCAATGGGATCAGACTCGACCGATTTCTGATTTTGTGCTAGGTTGCCGAAATTTCATCATTCCAGATTCCAGAGGAATCCACAGTACGTGATCCAACGTAAATCAACCGAATCTGAACCCCATTGACCTTCGTTTCAAGGTCGCCGAGACTCCTGCCTGGGATATGGGTCGGGTGGTGACCTGCCTGGATCCGGATGACATGCACAACCTGGGGCTTGAGATCGGCGGTTTCGTCGAGGTCGTGGGCAAATCCAGGATCCCGCGCAAGGTACTGCCAGCGCACAAGAAGGCACGTGGCTAAACGCAGGTACAGCTCAACGGGCTGACCCGCAGCAATGCCGGATTTCCCTGGGCGAGGCCGCTGTGTGCGAGTCGGCTCGTCAGGTGGAGTTGGGACCCATCGACACCACCCATCAGGACGGGTCTACCCGTCCAGAGCGGGGAGCGTATTCGCGCTGCCCTGTTCGGCAACCGGGCGGCTGACTTTCGTGTGATCTCCACCATACCCTAAAGGAAGCAGTGGTGATCAACGTTACCCGAAGGTCTTTGAGTGCCTAGGAATCGCGGCCCCCAAAAGTGTGCCGCTGCACGGACCGGCTGGCTGCTGCAAGATCCTGAGCGCACATGCCATCGCCCACGAGATGAACGCCACCTTCTTCACTATCAGCGGTCCGGAGGTAATTCACAAGTTCTACCTTGGAGGTGCCCTTACCCGATGCGCCCGCGCGGCGGGAAATCCTTGGCATCCACCTAGCACGGCACCCCGTCGTCCAGGACCTGAAGCTCGAAGAGCTGGTGGATCCCAGCGATGGATTGGGCACCGCCGATCTGCGCACGGCGCTGGGTTCCGTGCAGACCAAACGTCAAATGGAGGCTTAATCGAAAAGAAACTTAGACGCTGTGTGGTTAAAATGGATCCAGCGTCGTGTTGCGCTACCCGCGTTCCCCCGGTGCTGTCCTACACGGCTTAGAGGCTGACTATTCGGCGTGATCCGAGAGGGTGTCCGTATCCGCACGACCATTTCCGTCGTTCAGGACCCTCCCTTCGCCGCCAGCCTTATTCAGCTTCTCATATCAGAGGTCATGGTGCTGCTTGGCCTAGTCAGCACCGACTTTACCGCTGACTATGGCCTCAAAGGTGCTCCCGGTACCGATGGTGGAGGGGGTTTGAAGCTGCTCTGGAACACAAGAAGCGCGCCCGATCCAGTTGGCCTGTAGCGAGTCACCCGTCGGCCGCACGCGGTGGACGTTGCGATTGTAGGCCATGGAGACTGTCATGCGGGTCCTAAAAAACGAGCTGAGATCCGCATCGACGGACCTGTTGGGTCATTCAACCGAAGCAAAACGGCGAGTTTGTTGCTTGCATGGAAGATGTGCTGGAGGTCTATCGGCGTCCGTATAGTCTCAAGTGCCCAATAGTGTGTCTGGATGAGGAGAGACGCCTTAGGTCCTCCCAGCCAAGTAAGCCAGGTCAGCCGTGTCGCTATGACATAGGAGCACGAGCGGGTGGGAACAGCGATCAACTTACTGGACCCTGTGGGCGGTCGTTGCAAGGTCAGTGTGCGCACTACTAAAATGGCACCCGATCTGGCCCAGGCGGTGCTGATTTGGGGCAAGTTGAACACCCACACCCCCACCTCTTTGTACAAAGCCTTTCCGCCCGCCGAAGCATGGCAGTTGAGGTTGGGCATCGCCGAAGTCGAACTGAGCCTATTTCACCAGGCAATGCCTGAACCGGCGCATTTCGGGTCTGGAAACACTCCGTCGTCAGGCAACTGCCTGGGCGCGGCAGCGCAATGTCGAACAGATTGGCGTTTCTCGGATCTTCGGTGATCGGCAATTCACCACCGAGGATGCGCGCACCAAGCTCAGGCGACTCTATCCGCAATGTACCAGAAAGTGGACTGAAGCCAGACACTAGGGGGTGTTCTCAATCAACAACCTGAATCCGTGAAGTAAACTCTAGGGTTGAACTTAACTTGATGGTTTTGCTGATATTAGGGCAGGTTGACATTTA
>Ga0209680_1000020_pt1 | contig 56474 bp, 75 predicted proteins | sample WorMetLIZISLAND1_FD_187413 | JGI IMG/M metagenome (GOLD analysis project Ga0209680, IMG submission 187413) | Marine gutless worms symbiont microbial communities from Max Planck institute for Marine Microbiology, Germany - Olavius loisae LIZARD... ... | reverse complement strand
GGGGGAAACCTCCCTAAATTAGCAAAATTTCCAGGCTCAGCACACACCCCTCAAAAATTTACCTTACCACCTTCAACGAAACACAAGCACGGGGAATACCAGCACGTCAGGCTCACCACAGACGAATACTCACGCTTACACGATGAATTAGGTGAAGAGGAACTAAGCTACTGGATCACGGAGCTCGACGAGGCAATCGAGGCTAAAGGCTACAAGTACAAGAGCCACGCGGCTGCAATCAAAACTTGGCGACGCAGGGAGAGGGAACAGCAAGAGTTTAGTGTTGGACGGGGACCGCCTCGCCGACGTTCAGAATGGCCCAGCTCGGCTAGTAGCACTACGAATCTCGTGCTTACACCGCCTCGCCGACGTTCAGAATGGCCCAGCTCGGCTAGCAGCACTACGAATCTCGTGCTTACCACGGAGTGATTTGGGAGGATTGAGACGACGATGCACGCAACTTGCCTCAAGCACAGTATTGAGTACCCGGTTAGGGTGTACAAAATCGGAGGCCAGATTCCGGTTAGGCTTGGTACTTGTCCCGAATGCAATAGGGAGATATCAGCCGCCGAAGCAAGACGAGAAGCAACGCGCTTGGAGCGTATCGTTCGAAGGTCTAGAGTCGGACCGATGTATCACGATGCCGAATTGGAGGGGTTCAAGACTCATACTCCTGGGCTTGAGCAAGCCCGCGATGCTGTGGCCGAGTTAATCGAGACGAAAAAAGGCAAGGTGGTATTGCTTGGCAGAAATGGCACAGGAAAAACACACCTTGCCAGTGTTGCTGTTCTCAAGTTGGCTGGGCAGATTTGGACGATGAGTGAGATATCCGCTCGGATTCGGGCGAGTTATATGTCGAGTGCCAACGAAAGCGAATACCGGATTTTGCAAACCCTGTCGGATGTCTCGATGCTGGCAATAGATGAGATTGGCCGGACCAGGAAATCAGAGCACGACACTGATTGGCTGGGCCGGATTATCGACAAGCGCCACACTTGGTTCCGACCCCTCATTTTGATTAGCAATAAGCACGCTCGGTCGTCCTGCAGACGTAAGGGTTGCGCTGATTGTTTCGAGAATTACCTCGACGATGGTTCGGTAAGTCGACTGGCCGAGGGCACTAAAGTGATCTACATCGAGGCCAAGGATTTCAGGCTGGGATATCGACAATACGTCGGAGAGGGTCTGCGTTATGTTAGCTAAGGCTCGAAGTGCCGTGTACGCGTACACCGCCGGCTACGAGGGGAAATCTGTCGATGCATTTCTCAATGAACTCCTGGAGCGGGGCATTGAGATGGTTATTGATATTCGGGCAAATTCGGTTTCACGAAAGCACGGATTCGCGGGTTCGCAATTCAGTAGGCTCTGCAAGAAACTAGGCTTTGCATATCGGCACATTCCGACGTTGGGGATATCCAGCAGTGCCCGTAAGAATCTGAGCGACTTCAACTCTTACCAGCGCCTCCTCAATCGATACGAGAAAGAGATGCTACCCAGGCGTTCGGCTGAGGTAGAAGATGTCTGCTACCTGATGCAGCGACAGCCTTCGGTTCTTTTCTGCGTGGAGAAGGATGTTATGTGCTGCCACCGGAGCCGATTGGCAAGGGCGGTGGCGCAAGCTACCGATTTGAAGGTGGTTCACCTATGATCGACAGTTGCAATAAGAGCTGGCCAATGAGGCCAATGACATCACCCCTTCGCCCATTTTTTTCATTCTTTGGTAGTAAGTGGCGCCTTGCTCCCAGGTATCCCTCACCACGATATCCTACGATCGTTGAACCATTCGCGGGAGGGGCTGGGTATTCTCTTAATTACCCCGAGCGTGAAGTGGTTCTTTGTGATGTGGACCCCGTCATTGCAGCGATCTGGCGATATCTGATTAGGGTTACCCCCAAGGAGATATTGGCCATTCCCGACTTGATGCTCGACCAGACAGTGGATGACCTCAAAATTCCGCAGGAAGCGCGGATGCTCGTGGGATTTTGGACAACCAGAGGGGCGTCATCTCCACGCAAGAATCCAAGCAGCTGGATGAAAAGTGGTATCAGTCCGAAAAAGTTCTGGGGGGGCTGGGCCAAGCGAGTTATTTCGACGCAAGTCAGCAAGATACAGCACTGGCGGATATATAACTGCAGCTATCAAGATTGCCCAGTTTCCACCGATGCAACCTGGTTCGTTGATCCACCCTATCAAATTAAGGGGTATCAGTATCGGTTCAACTCCAAACAAATTGATTATGCGGCACTCGGCCAATGGTGTGCCTCTCTCCCAGGGCAAGTTATCGCTTGCGAAACAGAAGGGGCTACCTGGCTCCCCTTTCAGCGATTCGCCGAAGTTTGCACAGTCCACGGGGGTCGTCGATCTCAAGAAATGGTCTGGCATTCTCTCGATGGCGAGGTTAAAGATCATCGGCTCACTTCCGAGGTTAAGCAGTTGGAGCTCGAGATATGAGGATCGAATATGGCAATTAAGACTGATATCGAGTGGACCGAATCTACCTGGAATCCCGTCACCGGCTGCACCAAAATCAGTGTCGGCTGTAAAAATTGTTACGCCGAGCGAATGGCTAATCGCTTGCAGGCCATGGGGCAGGTCAACTATATCAACGGCTTTAATGTAACCCTACAACCCCATATGCTCGAAGTTCCCCTGCGTTGGAAGAGTCCTCGAACAATCTTTGTCAACTCCATGAGTGATCTCTTTCACGAAGAGGTTCCCGAGGAGTTCATCCAGCACGTATTCGATGTGATGCACCGGGCCGACTGGCATTGCTTTCAAGTACTGACTAAACGAGCCGAGCGGCTAATTGAACTGGACCCACGGCTTTCTTGGACGCCGAATATCCGAATGGGGGTCACTGTTGAAACAAACGATTATACGCTACGGATTGATGCTCTTCGGAAAACACGGGCCCACACAAAATTTCTTTCTTTAGAACCATTACTTGGCCCTCTGCCGGACCTCAAGCTGGACAATATCGATTGGGTTATCGTTGGTGGCGAATCCGGCCCGAGGGCGCGAGGTATGCGTGAAAAATGGGTAATAGATATCCGTGATCAATGTCAACGAAACAAAGTACCGTTTTTCTTCAAACAATGGGGCGGATCGAATAAAAAGAAAACCGGCAGGTTACTCGAAGGACGAACATGGAACGAATTGCCATGAAGAAGGAGTTAACACACAAGAACGATCTCATGAGACGTGAAAGAAAATCGAAACAAGACTATTACCAGAGGGAAATTGAATTTGACCCTTCGTTTTAAGTTTTAAGAGGAGGATAGAGAAAATGACTGAAGCAGAATGCAAGGCGATAGACAGTGCAGCTCTGAAAAGGTATTACAAAATTAGGGAACCCGCATGGGAAGACTACAAGCTAAAGAAAATATCTCAAAAGGAGTACGACATAATTCAGGGGAAGGCGTGGGAAGAATATGAAGCAGCACAAGAGAGGATGGAGATAGAGCGTGACGAAGAAGCAACTCGATAAAGAGAAAGAAAACATGACTTGGGAAGAATACAGAGATTTGGTGCTCTCGGCTCGAGAAAAATATGAAGCAGTAAGAGACAAGGCTGACAGAAAATATGACAAAATGCGTTTCGCAATTGGGGAAAGGTACAAGAAAAAATCTAAGCTTAACAAATATGTAGCCGACTTGGAATATTTTCACGCAATGTATCCAGCTGTGATGGAAAATGTAAAAATAAAGGATGCTGCTTGGGAAGAATGCAAAACAAAACACAAACAGGCTACAGAGAGATATAAGAGATGTAACCCCGAGAGCACGGTGTTTTTTACATTGAGGTAAAAGATTAGGAGATATGATATATGAAAACTTTTGAGGTAATAGAAAAAGAATATGAAGAAACGCTAGCGAAATGCAATGAAATTAAAAAAAAGGATTGGCGGGATGAATATTCAAAGCTGATAAAAAAACAAACCATCCACTTTCTTATTTTCACGCATCTAGAAGTTCAAAAGGAATTCGGCAAAATAACAGATGCAGCTACTAAAGAACTCGACAGGGCAATAGAAGCTGCACAAAATAGATTCAACACAACAAGGGATGCGCTTCGAGAAAGATATAAGGATGCTACGGATATTTGGAAAATTCAAGAATATGACGAAGAGGTAAAAGATGCAGAGATAGAGCGTGACATAGCTGAAATTTTGGCTCGGAAAATATATAATTCGATAAATAGATCGGCTAGGGAAAGGTATCTAACATCAAAAGACAAGACTGATAAAAAAATAAAAGAGATAAAGATGAGTGATGACCAAGAAAAAGTACAGGGCGATAGTAGACACAGCTAAAAACAAATTTGAAGCAGTGAAAGACGAAGCTGACAAAGAATTTGACCAAATAAATGGCCCAGCCTGGGATAAGTACAAGGAAAGGGTAAAGCATAACAAAGATGCGGCTTGGTGGGAGTATTGGCACGCGATACGAGGTGGTGTTTCTTGAAGAATGCCAAGGGGGGGTAAGTAATGACGCAAATAAGAAAACGATTCTTACTGACAAGAATTGAAAAAGAATACCAATCGGCACTAGATAAAGCAGATAAAGAGTTTTATGAGAAAATGAAGAAAGCTTACACTTCAACTCAAATGATTCAGGTTGGGAAAGAAATGGAAGCAGCAAAGTTAAGAGCAGCGGATAAAAGACATAAAAGATCGAATGATGCGATAGTAAAATTTCTCAAAGAAAAAACGAGCTAGACTTTGATGTCAAAGAGAGAAATGGTGATAGAAAAACTAGCCTGGGGAAGCTGCTCAAAATGTCAAAGAGAGAAAGGGAACGCTCAGCACTGCACTCCACGATCACGCGGATCGCGGACAATATGTGGGGCACCCTCGGAAGCTGGGATTTTAACGAATATGTACTCGGGTTTCTCTTCTACCGCTTCATCTCGGAAAACTTAAGCTCGTATATAAAATCCGATACATCCGATAAATTTGACTTCGACTATGCTACCTGGAGTGATTCTGTCGCCAAGCGCCGTGTTAATGAGATTATCAAAGAAAAAGGGTTTTTCATCCTGCCCAGCCAGCTATTCGAGAATGTATGCAGGGAGGCTTCGAATAACGAAAACCTACACATCACCCTAAGGGATATTTTTAAGAATATCGAAGATTCCGCCGAGTTGCCTGTTGTAGATAGAGCCAGCATCAAGGGGCTACTTAGTAACTTAGATGTGAGCAGTAGCAAGATGGGATTAACTACCGAGGAATGCAACAAGAAGCTAGTGAAGCTTTTACAAGCGATAGGTGATTTACCCATAGGAAGGTATGAGGACAATGATTCTATCGATCTTTTAGGTGATGCTTATGAGTACCTCATGACTATGACGATGTACACTAGAAACTCGGGTAAGTCACGGGGCGAGTTCTTCACGCCTCATGAGGTCTCTGAACTTCTAGCGCGCCTTACTGTTATCGGTAAGGAGGAAGTGGGCAACGTATATGACCCCGCGTGCGGGTCCGGATCGCTTCTATTAAAATTTGCTAAGGTTCTAGGTAAAGAAAACATCCGCGGCGGGTTCTATGGCCAAGAAATCAACTCTACCACCTACGACTTGTGCCGGATGAATATGTTTCTACATAACATAGAGCGGGAGAAAATTCATATTGCACTAGGTGATACATTGACGGGTTCCGAACACGGGCACCATAAGGGATTATATAAAGCACGAGCACCTGGTGAGGCTCCGAAATATGGATATTATAGCTTATTTGAGGCTGAGGCTATTGTTTCTAATCCACCCTATTCTACCGAATGGGATAATGAAGACCCGTGGATTGTTAACGATCCACGCTTCACGCCTGCCAGGGCACTTGCGCCGAAGTCGAAAAGCGATCTGGCTTTCGTTATGCACTCCCTTTACTACCTTTCAGACAATGGAACGGCGGCTATCGTCTTATTCCCTGGTGTGATGTATCGGGAGGGTAAAGAGCAGAGAATTAGAAAGTATCTGGTTGACAATAATTATGTTGACGCTGTGATCCAGTTGCCTGGCGATTTATTTTTCGGCACTACGATTGCCACCTGCATTCTAGTGATGAAAAAGAATAGACCCGACAATCGTGTGCTATTCATCGATGCATTAAAGGAGTTTGAGTGTGATAAAAACAAACATAAGCTAGGGGATGAGAACATAAAGAAAATTTTGGATTGTTACGCCGGCCGTGAAACTTGCAGCTATTTCTCCCGCCTCGTTGATTGTGAAGAAATCATAGAAAAAGACTATAACTTGAGCGTGGAGAGGTACGTCGAATCAGAGGATGCGCATAAGGTTATTGATATCAAAAAACTCAATGCTGAGATAGACCAAATAGTTGCCAGGCAGAACGAATTCCGCAGTCAGATCAACGAGTTCATAGCAGAGCTGGAGGGAGAGGAGAGTCTATATAGGCAAGGTTGACTATCTAATCAATGAGCATTGCTTTAATGAAGTAGATTTTACAACTCTCGGAAGACTGTGCATCCTTTTCAGGGGGCGCTCAATGTCAAAAGACTATCTTAAAAGGAACGCTGGGGATTATCCCGTCTATTCTTCCCAAACAGCGAATAATGGTGTTTTGGGGAAGATTAATACCTATGATCAAGATGGAACTTTCATAACATGGACCACCGATGGTGCTAATGCCGGCTCTGTTTTTTATCGTGACAACGAAAAATTTAGCATCACGAGTGCTTGCGGACTAATCAGCAATGATTCACCTGAAAGGCTTGACTTCAAATTTCTCTACTATTTCCTAAGCTTGACAGCGAAAAAATACGTACGCAGAAGTGCAGCAATCCCAGCATTGTCGCATAAGGCTATGTCAACAGTTAGAGTTCCGCTTCCACCTCTTTCAGTACAACAAGAAATCGCAGGCATTCTTGATAAATATACCAGATTAGGGATGGTGGGGGGGGCGGAAGGATTGCTACAAGTGGAATTGAGGGCACGTCAGAGACAATACGAGTATTACCTAAACTCTCTTTTTCCATCTTGCAATAATAAGAGAGGTAATAAGCTTTGACAGTTGAGTGGCGAGCACTCGGAGAGGTGGGCGAATTCATTCAACACGGGAGGGACATCTACCTACGGAAAGAAGACTTAATGGATAGTGGCGTAGGCTGCATTCACTATGGGGAAATACACACGCATTACAGCCTTTATGCATACCAGACGAAAAGCTTTATCCCCGAATCCATCGCTAGAAAGTTGGGAAAGGCTAAAAAGGGGGATTTAATTATAACAACAGCAGGCAGGAGTGGCCAAAGCGTTGGAAAGGCTGTAGCATGGCTGGGCGATGAGGAGATCGTCACGGGTAATCATGCTTGTATTTATCGGCATTCTCTTAACCCCAGATATGTTGCTCATTTCTTCATGACAAATGAGTTTCAAAGACAGAAAAGACTATGCGCTGTCGGATCACTTGTAAAACACTTATACATCAGAGATATAAGCAAAATAAAGATTCCCGTCCCGCCCCCTGGGGAGCAGGTTCGGATCGCTGATATACTCGATAAATTTGAAGTATTGATGAATGATGCTAAAAGCGGAATCGCTACCGGATTAGCTACCAGGCAGCAACAGTATGAGTATTACCGGAATTTCCTTTTTAAGCCTCTGGTTTCTCAGGAGGGGTCTGCAACTTTCGACACTCGCAATGGCGATGCCATGACCACTCTCGAGAACAAACAGCTGGAACTAGACATCTGATTTTGTTTATCCCCCTCGTTTTAGCTTAGCTATCGCTGCCTTTAGGCGATCCAGTTTACCCGCTTGGGCGATAGCTGTAATGTCTTTCCACCTTATCACTATTTGCTGGCGATAGGTCAGCCCCTCATTGGTAACGCCAAACTCCTTTGACCTATACGGGATGGACACGGGCCGATCCTTGACCCAAGCAGCATATTCACGGAGGCCTAACCGCGCGAATTCGGTTATTGCTTTAACTCTCCCGAACTTGGCAGTGGCTTGAGGTATCATCATTAACTTAGTCGTGCCACCCCCCCGAACATCAAACCCAATCTTCTGCAGGTCATGATAGTATGTGCAATAGGCCTCGCCGATGCGTTCATATCGCCACACGTCCTGGGTGGCTATCCCCATTCGATCTTTACACGTTCTTCGATACTCGACCCATGTCAACTCCTCGGGGTACAGGTGTCTATTCCTGATGTGCAATACCGCTAGCGCGACTATCAGTGATGATATTCTACGGCGATGTGTCATTTCTCTTATTAGAGACTCAATCCCCTTTAAACTATCAAAATCGATCTGTTCATAGTCCAGATCGGTTTTCTCCATCACGCCCTTTAGCATCCCCTGAGCACTCACTATCACATAGTTTGCGGGTGCCTTATCTTCGATATTCTCCTCAACCACTTGTTCTACGATGCCTTCCATATTATCTCCTTTCGATCGCAAGTATCAAATTTTATGCTTATTATGGTGTTTATTCAAGTGAAAATCGTCCGAAAGAGTTCATAATAAACCATAATGTGCCGAAATTTAATAGCCGAAATATCTTTTTGCAGATGTAAAAAAACTTATTTCGTTATGCTATATGTACTTAGGCCTGGGTCCTTATAAAAATAAACACCATACCTAGGCGCTGACCCCCCGAAATTAAATGGTCACTGGTTTTTTTCAAGGCTAGTCATTTTTTACAGCGATCAAATGTTGCGAGTCGCAAACTATAGGGGTATAGTGTCAATATGCGTCTAGTCGCGATGTACCAGGCATCTAAATTCCCGGGCGCACCGACTCGGCAAACTCTCTCGTCACAATCAAAACGACAAAATAAGCCAGAATATTTCCATAAAGAAAACGGACGTTGGAAAATCGATGTTGAAAACGAGGCTTGGGGTAAACTGCTAAATAAACGCATCGGGAAAAGGGTGTCGGAGCTACAGCGAGGAGGGTTACAGCGAGGGACGCGATCCGCATCTTCCGAAAGCAAAAACGATTTGCAACTGGAATTGCTCAGGGGAAAAGTCCGCGAGAACGATGTGGATGTTCAGACAAAAGTCTTGAAACTGAAGAAAGAATCAAAGGAGGTTATCGACTTTGCTTTGGCCGAGTACTTGTTTTTAGGATTCATAGACCGGATGGCGAGGGAAAAACTCGAGCTGGGGAAAAAAATCGAACACAGAATCGAATTGGAAATCCAGGCTGCTAAGAAAGCAAGGCGTACGTCGAAAACTATTGCCAGAGATATTACAAAACTGGTAATGAATGAGGAGGAGCGGATAATCCGTGAAACAAAGAAAGCGCAGATCGAAGACCTTAATAATTGGCGTGATGAGGAGGGGCTGAAATGACAACGCTAACCCTGCCATCCCTGCCCTATAAACAGCAGCAAAGACCCAAGTTACAAAGCTATATCCAGGCAATCCCCGAAGAAATATACATCCCCACGCCGACAAAATGGCAGGAGGATAATCGATATATCGCGCCCGAGATATCCCCCGAGCATTACGGGCAGTTTGACCGAGAGACCGCGCCGCAATGGATTGAGCCACTGAACCGGATGCATCCTGATGACCCCGCGACGCATATTGCAATAATGAAATCGGTGCAATCTGCAGCGACTGTCACTCTGGCCGAGGGAGCGATGGGATTTGCAACTCGCTATAAGCTAGGCTCGTGCTTGTATCTAACCGCCAACAAGGGTGTGGGCAAGATTAGGTCTTCGGCCGCCTTTGACCCGCTAATCGATGATGCCGGATTGTCCGATATGCTTAAGCCCATCTCCAACCGGACCAAGCGAAAAAGTTCGGATACGATGTATTACAAAGAGTTTGCCGGCGGCATAAAGTGGCTGATAACCTCGTATAATTCCATAGGCGATCTCAAGTCCAATACTTTTCAGTTCTTGGTCTTGGACGAATGGGATGAGGCACCCGCGGAGGTGGATAACCAAGGCGATCTCGCGGGTATCATCGAGGGCCGAACCTTGGGAGTTCGATTTTTCAAAATCTTGATGATCTCTACCTCCAGCGACGCTGCAACTTCTAGGATTTGGAAAAGCTATCTTGAAGGCGACCAGCGGAAATTCTTTGTGCCCTGTCCACTTTGCGGCGGGACGCAGGAGCTCGAGCTAAAGGGCCAAGATCAAAAACACGGACTTACGTTCTCACAAAAGAAAGACGAAAGAACCGGAGCCAGAATTCTAGACGATGATTCGGTGAGATATATTTGCAGGCATTGCGAGAGAGAATTCTTTGAACCATCAAAAAAGGACATCTGTATCCGCGCGGCAAACGGAGAGGGTGGATGGAAACCCACGTGGGAGTCTAGCGATTACAGACCCAAGAGTCCGCACCACCGGAGTTACTTTGCGGGAGGCTTGATCAGTCCTTTTTTATCGTGGGCTCGGGTTTGTGAGCGGTTTATCGGAACCAAATTCGGCGAAGACCTGCTCGCGCTAAAGGATTTCAAGATTAACGTGCTCGGCGGCCCGTGGCAGCGAGTGGTAACAAGCAAATCATGGGAGGACCTCCGAGATAAGGCTGAAGATTATGTGCTGGGGACTGTGCCGGATGGGGGCCTACGCATCTACGGGGGCGTGGATGTACAAGGAGATAGGTTAGAGATGGCGGTCTGGGCAGTCGGCGCTGGGATGGAAAAATGGCTGGTAGACTATCAAATCTGGTATGGGAACCCCGCCACGCTTAAAGATAACACTTGGGCGAGCTTGCATCAGTATGCCTACGCTCATAAGTTCGGTGTAGTGGGTGCCGAGGTTGAGATTAGCAAAATAGCTGTTGATTGCGGATGGGACCCACAAAACAATCGACCCAAGGACTGGCAGAGCAAAGCGCACACAGTCTTCTGCTTCATCGCACTTCGCTTAGATAAATTTATAGCCGTACGCGGAGCAGGAGAGCTAAAAGAGAGCATGGACATTGTTAAGTCCATGAGCATCAAGAACGCGCCGATAAGCAAGCGGTGGGATGTCAACTCCAGTATCATCAAAGAAATGATTATGCGGTACATCGACATCCCGCGAGGGCCACAGGCTATGCATTTTCCCGCCATGCGGCAAGAGGGAGGAGTAAAGCGAGCTATTAGCGAGGATTTTTTTCGCGGGTTTCTTTCGGAGCGGTATCAAGAAATAAGCAAGGGGCGGATGGGTTGGAAGCGGATATACCGATCGAACGAACCTCTGGACACGACCACTTATGCTATTGCTGCAATGTACGTGGATGGTATGCATTACCAGCCTGATAACTATTGGGACGCATACCGAGAGGGGCTGTTGACATGAGTTTTGCAAATCTCAAAAACTTGTGATAAAATGTTGCGATCAGAACTTAAAATGCATATAGTATCAACAGGAATAAAATGAAAGCACCACCGGACGATGACCACAAAGCGATAATGGCACTATGGCATATGGTCGTGGGGTCGAACGGCGATGGAATTATCCCTCGCCTGGAAAGGCTGAGTAAAAGAATCTATGCACGAGTAGAAAAACTAGAAAAGGAAAGCGGCGATATGCTTATCGAACGCGTGACGCGACTGGAAAAACGGGGGCGGAACATCTGGGCGGTGCTAAAGGACGTGATCCTAATCGTGGTTGCCATCGGCTCGCTTGCTATCGCCTTTGTCGCACTATATATAGGAGGAACACCATGAAACTGAATTTTAACCTTGAACCTGCCGACTACTACACGCAGCGCAATAACCAAATCCGGCCCAATGCCGCGTGTATGCCGACCGCCCGAGTTATGTACTATCGGGGCAACAAGATAAGCTACACCAATCCCACCGAGCTGGCGGACGATGACTATCTGATGCAGCAACTTAATACCGACGAGGCTGTAAAGTTCGCCTCGAAGAAGTATAAGTGGGCGTTTTCACCTTACAGTTCGAGCAAGCCAAAGTATCCGGTTAACGAGTTACACGGAATGTACAACAGCTATCTAGATGCGCTGGTCGTGGGCCATAGGACAAGCGATTTTCTTACGGATTTGAAGTTAGACGGATATATCGATGCAATCAAAGCGGGATATGTGATTATGACCTCGGGCAAGTTTCGGGGGCTCTCAGGCCATGCGTTTTGCGTGATAGGATACGATGAGCAAGATAATGTTTACCTCGCGGACCCTTGGGGCGACTGGCGCACGGGATATAAGGATGTGAGCGGCTACGGCATCAAGATGACCAGGGCGGAGTTTGTCGCCCATGTCAAGCCGCCTGGAAATACCGCTAAATGGGCGCACTTGCCCTACGATGCGATCGAGATTTTGAAAAGATGAAAGATATTAAGGAAATGAACCTGCTGGAAACCATGCGCGACTATCCTAACCGCGTTATCACGTTGGCTTGGAAATTGATTAGCGTCAAGGGTGTAGCCTTGGCACTTTGCAGCCTATTCATCTGGCGTGGGACAATCACGGGATGGGAGGCGGTTACGTTGTTTGTTTTGACTGTGCTAATGGTAATCGGCGGCCGAGAGGCCGAAAAGTGGAAACGTTACTTCGGCGATCTTAGAGGAGGGAAAAATTGAGATGCGGAAAATTATCTTTGGGATTCTTGGTCTTGTTCTACTTCTTGGCCTATCTTTCGGCGGCGGATACCTCGTCGGCCGGCGATCTGGAATTAGCCCTGAAACTCATCGAAAACTCACTGAAAATCTCAAAGAACTTGAGCGACACTACACAGCAGCTTCGGAGCTTGCAGATGAGCGAGGGGAAATCATTAGAAGACTTACTGAGGTCCGAGATGATCTTGAGTCAGCTAACAATCAGCAATCAGGCGAGCTTGAGCACATACGGGGCGAGCTTGGAAAATTATCAGACTATCTACGAGAAAGAGAGGAGCTTATTGCAGACCTCGAAATCGATAACGCAGGACTCCGCGAAAATCTTACAGCAGCAAGAGAAGCGATTCTCCGATACCTTGGGGGGTAAGTTGTTGTTGTTTGTTGGTATTCCAGTGGCCGTGGGAATCGCAGGCTACGGCGTAGGATACATCATGGGGAGTATGTAGTATGTTGTTTAACAGCGTGACCGAGTACGAAGCGGAAATACAAGCAACGCGCAAAGCCATTAGGCGACAGCTATTAATAGGCGCCCAACATCGCCATGATGCGGGCAATAACTCTAGGTCTACCACCGAGGTTGAGTTGACTAGCCTTCACAATTATCTAGCTCGCCTGCAGCGCGAAAAGGCGATTATGGCAGGCGAACAAACCGGTATGATACGCGTAACAGGGGGTATCTAGATGGTGATGGTTATCGGGGCAGATGGTAAGATAGATCGTAGGGTTTCTTCATCGCCTCAATATACAGGGGACCGATGGATCACCCAAAATATAGGCTGGACTGTCTATCATGCCGACCCGAACGCATTTGTTCGCTACACCTACGGCGAGCTTGCTAATCGTGCCGCGACTCTTTACCACAGCTCCGCGATTGCGCGGGCTTGTGTTCATAAGCCACTAGCCTACGTTCTAGGCTCGGGGTTGGTCTTTCGGAGTGCAATTGATGAAGATTTTCTTGGTCTAAGCAAAGAGGACGCTAAAAAGTGGAGCAAGCGATTCTCGCAACTGTTACACGCCGAGAAATTGGAGGCTGATTGGTATCAAAAATCGGCAAGGCTATATACGGACGCCTCGATAACGGGCGACGCCCTGGTTTATCTTTTACGCGAGGATGAAGACGATAAGCCTTTTGATTTAATAGTTGCCGGCGGCCATGATATAGATGACAAGTATCAGAGCGAAGGCTGTGTGTTGGGCGTTAAGATCGATAAGTTCAATCGCTTGCTGGGATTTCGCAACCAAGCAGAGAAAGACGTGGAGCTGGTCGATAGTGCCGGCAACATTAACGCGATCCTGTATAGGGGTGCAACCCGTGCGGGGCAAGTCCGTGGGCTGTCCAAATATTACTCCGAGATCGGCCGGTCCAGGGCGTTCGATCGGATTTGGGATGCCACAGTCGAAAGAATGGTACAAGAGGCAGTTCAGGTAGGCTACTACAACGTGACGTCCTCGGACCCCGAGCGGCAGGCTATGGCTGCAGCCAGGGCGGCTGCGGGCCGAAAAAAAGAGGGCGTCAACGAAATTAAAAAAATGGGGGGCAGCATCGCAATGTCGCCCGGTATGTACGTATTCGGCAACGAGGAGGGGTTACAATTTACCGACCTCAAAACGCCCTCCAACAATTTTGCGAGTGCCAACGAGTGGATGCTTAATATGTTTGCCATGGCCACGGGCTATTCACCCGAATTTTTGATGTCCAAATATAGCACCAGTTATACTTCGCATAAAGGGGCCCTGAACGATGTGTGGCGGCGGATAACGATGGAGCGAGACGGCTTTGTCCGGCAAGTCGAAGACCCAATTAACATGGAGTACCTTAAGCATTTTATCCGCACGGGCCAGCTTGAAGTGCCTGTAGAGTTTTGGGCGGATTACCGCGTAAGGCGGGCCTACGCTACAGGAACATATATTGGCCCCGCGCTTGGGGCAATAAATCCCCTACAAGAGGTTCGCGCGGATATTGAGGCGGTCGCTAATGGCGGCATGACGCTGGAAGCCTTCGCTGCCAAGCGAGGCATAGACTTCTGGCCGACACTGGACGAGATGCAGGCGCAATTTGCTGCCTGGTATAAGGACGATGAAGAATCGCCGCCCGAATCCGAAAAAAAAGAGCAGGCTAAAAGTCTTCGTAGCAGAATATTTGGGAGGCGAAATGAAAAAAATTAGGATCGAAGGTGTCATCGGGTGGGATTATTTCGCTAGCGATTTTCGCAGAGACTTGGCAGATGCCAAGGGTGATAGCCTGATGATCGATCTATACTCACCAGGGGGGGACGTCATCGAAGGTTTAGAGATATACGGAATGATGATGGATTATTCGGGGCATTTAACTGTACGCCTAGGTGCTTTGACAGCAAGCGCGGCCACGCTAATCCCATGTGCGGCCAATTGGGTTATCGCCAGGAGTAACACAATTGCATTAATTCATCGATCATGGGCCTGCATCTGTGGAGATACCGAAGAACTAGGCGCGGAATCTAGATTATTAGATGACATAGACAGGGTTATTGCGCAGACTTACGCTCGGCGGATTAACCGCCCCTTGGAGGTGTTGATAGCTGATATGGGCGCGGATACCTGGCTTATGGGTGGCGATGCAATAGTGGAGTATGGGCTCGCAGATGCGGTTGAGCCCGGAAAGAAAGAGATCAGACAAAACGACGAATCAAAAAAAGAGGCAGAGGCAGAGATCGAGCAAGAGGACGAAAGAAAAAAAGAGGCAATGCAAATACTAGATGACATCAACATCAAGATTAAATCGCTAGAGGAGGTAAGACCGGCAGCAATGTTTCCACGCAGATTTGCAAAGAAAAAGAAATCTCTCGTCGAGAAGATTACGAATAAAGACAAGCAGGAGGTGGTCAGTATGCCAGAAAAACTGACACTGGACGGGTTTTTAGGGGCGAACCCCGAGGCTAAATCCGAACACGAAGCAATAATCGCGCGAGCGGTCGCGGAAGTAGAGGGCAAATGCGCCGAGCAAGTTAAGGCGGCGATCGAAAACACCCTGGACATAGTAGCCGCTAGCGGGTCATGTTTGGATGAGAAGGCAGAGCGGGCAGCTCGAAACATGGAGAATGCGGGCGCCTACGCTCTAAGTAAGATCAAGTCGATCAATATGGCGAGTGCGCCTAAATCTAACGTGTCGCAGATAGCCGCCGTTAGCGCGGCCCAAATCGCCCGCAGATACGGCTCCGCCCGATAAAAATCAGGCTGAGATCGCACTATGGGATAAACTCTACGGCAAGGAGGCAAAATGATGACCGAGGAAAAAAAATTAGTAGGATCGGAGGGGGGCATAATCGCTGGAGATGTGCACATAGCGTTGATACCACTAGCAGCGGATGAGTACCACAATGGTATGCCGCTTTCATTCACCGCGCCGTCATACGGCTACCAAAGCAATGTTGCCGCCGCAGATGCATTTTATTGCGGCCACCCGCAGACTCGGAGAACGGACGGCAACCCTGGCGATGCGGTGGTAGGCGGCGAAATTTCCGAGGCCGGCATTGTCGACGATAGCGGCAACAAGGTGACAATCACGGAGGCGAACCGCAAAGCATTGCGAGCCAATGGATTCTATCCCAAATAATCACGGAGGTTACAATTATGGGAATTGAGACAATAAGTAGAGGTGCCAAATTATCATATGAGCAGCACTTCGCACAGGATGTGGGAGTCGACAAAGTGTTATTTCCTAACCAGGACACTGATACTTCGGCTGCGGTGATGATAGATAGATATACACAGGCCCCCTATGCAATCGCGTACCGCGACACCAATAGAGAGAGCTACGTCAGGCAGTTTGAAGCGGGCTCGTCTTATCTATACGAAGTGCCTCGGGCATCGGAAAAAACTAAGATCGATGAGACTCTAAGAGATGTCATAGCAGGAGGCAAGGAGGCTACCGCGAGCCAGGGGCAGCACATCCGTAAAATCATGGATGATATAGTCAAGGACCATGTGGCCGCGCATCGGATTACCCGATGGAAACAGGCGCTAGATGTGATTTTCGACGCCGCTTTTTATGCGCGCGGCCCGGGGGGGCAGCAAATCTACCTCGATATCGATTTTAAGCGCGACGCCGGCAATTGGATGACGCATAATTTCCGCACAGCAACCATGACAGTTTCCAAGGCGTTAACCGCGATGCAAGAAAAATTGATATCCAAGGGCACGCCCAACACGCAGATGGTCATCATTATGGGTCAGACTTACCTTCAGAATTTTTTCAAAGATACGGAGGTGCAGAAGTATCTTCAAACTAACGAGGCTAACTATCTCCTCCGGCAGGAGCTCTTGCCACAGAGACTGGTTAATCAGACGAGCGGCCTGGTCGTTAACGCAGTATACAGAGCACCGCAGATGGTAGCGCCTGTCTATGTATGCACTTACAGCCCTGGTGTTTCGTACGTCAAGGCCAAGAATGTGGCTGCAGAAGCTTGGGTGGCGGATCGCAAGGCTGCCATGTTTAGCTTGCTATCGCCCAATTACCATATTCAACGCGGCGTAGACGCGCTGGATGAGGGCGGGAATGTGGTGCGAGCGGTCGGAGAGATTGTGTTCGACTCATTCGAAGAGCAGGACCCGATCGGTAGTTTTATCCGCTCACAGACACGGCACGCATACATCCCTGGTAATGTCAATCATTCGGTGGTATCCACCGGCACATGGTCCTAACCAGCGAATCCGTCAAGAGAGATCAGGATGCCGATTATGTCCGCCATCATCCTGATGCGGTAGCGGTATCCGTCGTTGGCGGCAAGCCAATGTACGGGCTTTTTTGTTCAAATCGAATAGAGGAGTCCAAGGGCGAGGGCGGACGGCGATTGCTTGGCAGGGAGATCACCCTAACGATTGCCGCGCGTGATATGCAGCCGCTCAAGGCGGGCAAATCCAAGTTAATTATCGAAGGCAAAACGTATGAGGTCTACCAAATGGAGCGGCAAGATGAGGGGAGCGGTCACTTGGCCACCCTGTATCTGAGGTAAGAGATGGCTCGCAGCACGATATCCTTAGAGATCACATCACGGACCGCAGGGCTTAGGTCGCTATATGCTTCCTTTCCGTCCCTCGGGGCCAGGGTGTTTTCCTACATCGGCAAATATGGCCGGATCGCGCTTAAGAGCAGATTTCTCTCAGGGCAGGAGATACAGCTAAAGGGCGGCCTAGACCCCAAGGATGTACGGGGCAAGTATATGATAGCCCACAATGTACTACGGGGCGGTAATGGGGTCGTCTGGCGGAGCTACCCGCTTAATCTCTTCGAACGAGTTTTTAAGCCACGGGGGGCGAGCAAGCCGCCAAAGAAGATATTAACGGGCAAATTCGCGGCCTATATGCGATCACACATAGGCACATTCGCAGCACACGCCGATCGTAAGATCATTGACAAGGAGCTGAAGCGTGTCTAAGCCCAAGACGCAGAGCGAGATGGCAGCGCACCTAGCCGGCTTATTTAGATCGACCTTACCGCCTTTGTTAGCAGGGGCAGGCCTAAAATCCATAAATGAGTATGCATCGGGGGGCCTACCTATTCAGGCGGACAAGCGGCAGCTACACATAGTGCCGGCGAGCGGCGAGTGGACCAGGGAGATACGAAAAGAGGTCTTTTACGTGCAGATATTGCTACCTGGAGAGGGGCGACCGGATAAATATCTTAGCGTAATTTGGCCCGCGCTTAGGCGCATCGTGGCACCGGATGAGATAGGGATGATGACCTTGGAAATCGAGCACCAGCTACATTACCCAGGCGAGCCCATGGGTCAAATCAACGCCACGATAATCGAGCTGACACTGACTTACGAAATGCCACTGGATGATGAGGAATAAAACGAGGTATTACAATGATACACAAAGAGACGATTAACGGCATTAACATCACGATCTACGGCGACAACAAGGCTGAGATCGATCAAAAACGAAAAAAGTTGGGACTAGTCCCGGAGGCTTCCGAGGATTCGCCCAAAATCGCCACGAAAACTAGCAACAGGGAGATGAAGTAATGGGAGCGAAAGCACTATCAGGGGCCAAGGCGATCGTATACAAGGGCACGCGCGGATCAAAGGTTACAAGTGGCAGCCTGCCTATTAATACCTGGTACGAGGTAATCAGGATGGCCACCGCCAGAACAGCGTTGCCTGTGCCGCATATAGGCGCGGTATTCCGGACGCCTAATTCCGGTTCGGCAATCACGTTGACAAGCGGCGATGAGGTTTACCCGATTACTTTGGATAGGATCGCTAAGACGGATTGCGAATACACAGTTGAAGAGGGTAGCATCGACGTTACCGATGACAGCGAGTCGGGTTACACCGCCAATATCCTAGATGGCTGGCGTAATGTATCGGGTAGCCTTAACGGATTCGCCAAATTCGACGAGGATACAAGGCGACTGGAGACCAATGCCCTGTCGATTTTTTCTCGTTTCTTCAACTCGATCACCGATAATGGAGCGGGCACCTATACAATCAAGGCTGCAGACAATGAGAAGCTGCTGTTATTTATACTGCTCGATAAGTCCGTCGGCACGGGACAACTGCAAAGCTGGATAATAGTGCCGGTATACATCACTTCGATGGGTGGGGGTGCCGGTCTCAAGGACGCGCAGAAGCGGGATTTATCGTGGGTTAAGGCCCCGGGGTATGTCAGCTTGTACCAGCGCACAGCAGCCCAGGCTGATATAATATCCTAAGGGGGACAAAATGCCCAAAATCAAGCTGACTAAGAATAATCGCACTGTAGTGCCCGATATCATTCTGCAAGATGAAGACGGCAAGAAAATTGAAAACAGGAAACTACCCGCGAAGGAGCGCATCGAGGCTGATATAACCCACGCCAACCCTGAGGAGCGTATGCAGTACCTCGGCACACGCTATGAGAACGCGACCGACGCATCCACGAGAAAAACGACCACCAGAGCCTACAGCGACATCAGGATGGAAAAATGCATCCGAAAACATGTGCTCGCTATACGCGGTTGCCTATCAGAGTGGTATCGGGATGGCAACACCCTTTGGGACGGCCGCGAATCCAAAGAAAAAGATGCCCTGATTAACAGCCTGTTCTATCGCATCTTAGGAATGAGTGACGACGAAGCTAAGCCTTTTGAAAGTGATGGCCCCGAAAACCTAAGCAGGGGGGAAAGCTAAGCCTCGGGTTGATCTATATAGTTCACCAACTTGGACTATCCGAGGCGGAATTAAACGACCCCGCTTGGTCGGATCAAGCCAAAGAGCTACCGGATGGGTCGATGATGTTAATTCGTGATATGAACACTGCCCTAGCGGGTGGAGACTATAGCTATTACCCTGAGGGTGATGCGGTTGCGGTAGCTGTACCAGGCTGCCCGCCCGCTATAGCGGATTACTATCTGAATTTGTTTGTCCGATGTGATAAGTTTGGACTCCCCAGTGGGCGCGGATGGCAAGATGAGCCCGCTTGGCTACTAGATTATCTAATCTATATGCAGGGTAAAAAATCTGAGATCGAGAGCTGGATGATTCGCACCCAGGCGAGGGGCGGCAGGAATGCTCTAAGTCCTTCAGATTTCGGAGGCGACTAATGGCCGACATCAAGCTGACTGTCCGCAGTAACTTTTCTAAGGCTGCAGCCGATATCAAATCATTCGGCGAGACGACGGAGCGCGAGGCAAAGCGGATCGAGCGGTTTAAGTCGAAATTCAAGGGCGGTGAGATTGACAATTTCATTCAAAAGAATCAGAGGGCAGCGGCGGCGGTGCTCGCAACCCGAGGACCCCTCGAAGCAGCAGCAGCTAAGCAGGCGGGGCTCCGTAGGGAGGCCGAAAAACTGATCCGCAATGGCATCGACCCGCAAGATCAGGCATTAAAGCGCCTCAGGCGCGAGTACAGCAGAGCAACGAGAGATTTAGATGCGCATCGCATGGCGCAACAATTTAATGCCCAAGCCGTGCGTGGTGCCACTATCGCGCTAGGTGCTTTGGGCGCCGCGACTGCTGTAGTAGGTGCTAGGGGGGTTAAGGCGTATAGCGATTACTCCAAGTCGTTAGCCAATGTTAATACTCTGTTGCCTATTAGCAGGGACGAGATGGACGCCCTGGATACTAAGATGAGCGAGCTATCCACCCGTTTTGCCACGCAGAAAACAGAGCTGGCGGGCGGCGTCTATCAGGCTCTATCGGCAGGCGCGGCTGATTTAGGTGAGGCTTTGGAGATCGTGGAGGCATCCGCCAAGCTTGGCAGAGGCGCGCTGATCGATAACGCCACGGCGGTCGATATTGTCACAACCGCTATGAACGCTTACGGCAAGGAAACAGTCAGCGCTCAAAAGGCAATCGATATCTATTTTACAACAGTCAAACAGGGCAAAATCACGGGCGAGCAGCTATCACAGACCATAGGCCAGTCCATCAGCCTATTTGCATCGGCTAAAATCCCCATCGAGGAGCTTAGCGCGGGCATCGCCACGTTGACCAAGACGGGCGTACCGGCATCAGAGGCGACCACGCAGCTAAATGCGATTGTTAATTCATTTTTGAAACCCTCGGCCGCGCTTAGCGCGGGACTGAAAAAAGTCGGCTTTGAATCCGGCGCGGCTTTCCTGGAGGCGAAGGGACTCGGCGGAGCCATCAGGTTCCTTGACACATCCACGGGGGGCGCGATTGATGAGATCGCCAAGCTGGTGCCCAACGTCCGCGCGTTACGGGGTACGCTCGGTGCGGGCATTGAAGACGGCAAAGAATTTAACATGATTCTCGAGGCTTTTTCCGAGAGCGCGGGGGCAGCGGATGAGGCGATGCGCGTACAAACCGAGGGTGTGGCCGAGGGAGCATTCACCATGGAGCAAGCTAAAGTTGCCTTGCGAAACCTAAGCATCTTGCTGGGCGAGAAGTTTCTACCTCCGCTTGCTGCTGCAGCTCAAAAGGTCACCGAATTTGTGGGCAACTCGGAACGCCTACGCCGCACAATGGATATCCTCCTTCCCATACTCGGAGGCGTGGCCGGCAGCTTGGCTAGCTTTATCGTGATATCCAAGTTGATAGCCATAGTCAAGGGGTTTAGCGCGGCGATGGGCGCGCTGAATATAATCATGCGTGCCAACCCTGCTGCGCTGATTGCCACCGCCATTGGGCTGGTAGTTACAGGTATCATCGTCCTGTATCGTAATTGGGACAAAGTGGTGGTATTTATGCAGACAACCGCCTTGCGGCTCAGGGAGCGGTTCGCGCAAGTGGGTAGCGCGTTAAAACTAGGATGGGTTGTTGCCATCAATGCCATCAAGATTGCATTCATTGAGCTTGGGGGACTTATAGCCGGCAAGGTCCTTGCGGTCGTGGAAAATCTACTGAACACCTTGGCCAAGATTCCAGGCATTGGGGCAAAATTCGCGGGGCTCAGCGCGGACGTTGCCGCATTTCGAGCGTCGCTAGACGATGCAAAGATAGCGGCGATTGAGAAGAGCCGTGCGGTAATAGAGGGCGCGAGGGCCGAGCGCGAAGAGATTATTAAGACAACCGATGCCCAGATCGCCGCTATACAGGCCGGCGCGCAAGCAAGGGAGGTAGCGAGCGGGGGTGGCGCGGGTTTGAGCGGAATCCCCCCCGACGTTGTAGCACTGGCAGGAGGTGCTGCTATGACTCCAGCCCTCGCGGGGGGTAGCGCTGAACCTGGTGCTGCCATCCCCGGCGCCGCAGCCGATACGGGCATCATCGCAAGCGAGCAGGCGCAATTCGCGGAGCGACTCGCGGGTTATGATGAATTTTTCGGACAGCGGTCAGCAATGGAAGCCCTGGATTTCGAGCAACGCGCTGCATTCCTGGACGAGCAACGAGAGTTAATCCTTGCATCTGATGCGCTAACCCATCAAATGCAATTTGATGCGCTAGTAGAAATTCGGGAAAGAGAATTGGAACTTGAGGAGGAGATCGCAGCAGCTAAAAAGGCACTGATGGAGCAGTCACTTCAGGCGACGGGCGATATCTTCGGCAGCATAGGCTCGATAATTGAGTCATTGGGCAACAAGTCCCGCGAGTCCGTTATCGCTCAAAAAGCCCTGTCTGCTACGCAGGCCGCTATCAACTCCTACCTGGCTTTTACCAATGTCTTGGCGAACCCTCTACCATTTCCTTTAAATGTCCTCTCAGCCGCCGCGGTCCTGGCAGCGGGTATCGCACAGCAAGTCAAGATACTCTCGACCCCTGTTCCCAGTGCGGAGATCGGCGGAAGGTTTGCAGTCCCCGCTAATCCTGCATCCGGTAGGGGAGACAGCCGGCTGCTGAGAGTCAATCCCGGCGAGCAAGTGGACGTAACCCCACGTGGGGAGGGGCTGGGTAATAGCATCCGTGTGGTAGTCCAGCTAGATCGGCAGCCCGTCATCGATATTGTCCGTAGTGCTATAGCAACGGGCGACTTGGTTATCGCCACGGATGATAACGTGAAGGAGGAGGAGGAGAAAGAGGAGGCAATCGACGCGCTATGAGGATACTGATTTTTGACCTGATGCAGGGCTCTAATGCGCCTGGTTCGCTCACTTCCCCTGCCTTGGCGGACACCCTGGACAGACGGATTACTTCTGCCGGCCCTCTGGCCGTCAACCTAGGCGGGGAGTATGACTATGACGCGGTAGGGGTCGGCAACACCGACGCTACGCAAATCGTGATTAACGGCACGTCCATCAATCTATCCACGGCCACCCCCCTGGGATTGCGCAATGGTCTTTATGATATTGCTCCCGCGCGGACTCGAAATTTGCGCATCAGTCATAATGGCAGCTATATAGGCAGGTTGGCCATCGGCGTGGGGCGTCATCTTGGATGCTCACCCTCGCGGGAGCCTGGATTTTGGACCAGCAACAGGCCCAGGATAACAGTGTCGGGGCAAGTCATTCCCGCTGCGGGAGGTATAGGCGGCAGGCAAATAGGCCTACAGATCAAGTACAAGTTCACCAGGGAGGTTTTCTCTGACATTCAAAAAGCGTGGTCCACAATTTCACGGGGGTATCCGTTCTTTGTCTCGTTCGACGCACCGGAGCGCGCGCGTATGCCATGGAATAGAATGTACGCCTTGATCAACAACGACAAGGGGGCCTTGTTTCTTTTTCAATCTTCTGTTAAAGAATTCCTGTATAGTAAGGATTTGACCCTAAAAGAGGCGTTTTGATGGAAGAGATTAAGTATATCGCGGAGCTATCGATCCGGCACGATTGGCCACCGACATTATCCCTGCCCGCTATTGTTGCCGGCGAGGGGGGCCAGATCATCTGCACATTCGAGACGGCCCGCCCGGCATCATCCTACTGGACCAACTGGGGCGGGCATTATGATACGCCGGACACCTCGCACGTCGCGTTATTTCTCGACGGATTTTTAAACCGAGCCACAAGTCTGGCGGAGCTGCTACGCGTCAGTAAGATGTACTATATAGATGGCACCAAGGTGTATATACATATTCCGCGCTATCCGTGGACCTACCCGCCAGAGCACGCGAGGACACTGACGATCAAAGGTTACTCATCCGCGCCCCGCGATACCAACAGCCCATCCGATGATACCTACATGATCAATGGGACACGGGTACACTATCCTGTTAGGCTGGGGATACCTCGGGACGTGGAGAATAAGCTGCCGGATGTTATCTCGGGAATTGTCCTCTATAAAACTTTCGCCATCCGACTGTTAAATAACGATGGATATTTCGATCGGTTACAGGAAGGCAGGCTATTTAATACGCCACTCCGATTACTCAAGACGTGGTCCGCATTACCCAATCTAGATGATTACAAGACCATCCGATATGGACTAATCGAGGACATTGAGATCACTGCTACGGATATGCAGATCAAGGCAGCGGATATCAACAGGACACTGGACGACCAAGTGTGCCGTAGCATCACAAAAGGGGAGTTCCCAAATTCAGACCCCAAAGTGGTGGACAAGCCGCTACCTGTGGCTTGGGGGGCACACAAGGGGGCCAAGCTAATCAGGATAGGGACACGGCTTTATGCTCCTTGTGATCCCGAGTATATTTCCCAGATAAGCAAGGTATATGATAGGGACGGCAATGTCGTGCCGGCATCATCACTGATACCCGGTAAGCTGGTCGAGATTAACCCTAATGCATCATCCATCACGCCTCACACTTGTGATTTCGATGGCAGGCGTAGAGATAGAATAGGGGAAATAATAATCGACGAAATAGAGGCGAAGTCCCGCATCCCCTACACGGCGGGCAACTGGGATACGAGTGAATCAAATCGGTATATCAGCACTTCGCCCAAGGTTGGCATTGTGGTATACAGAGGTAAAGTCAGGGAGTTAATAGCGACCTGCCTCAAAAACGATAGTGCATTTTTGATTATAAAAAACGACGGGCGTTTTTCTCTCCGCGGTTGGGATATGACGTACAACACGCACAGTATCCCCAAGTGGCGATTGACCAAAACGCCCCGAAAAACCCACCTCGAGGAGACCTTTTTCACATCGTCGGTGCGGGTACACTACAATTACCGACACGACACCAAAAAATATCAAAGCTCCTTTCTCCTCGATACGGAAGAGGAGAAAATTTACGGGGAACTGCACGCCAAGCAGCGCAGGGAAATCAAGACCGACCTAACATCGGAGGTTGACGCAGAGAGGATCGCGGGCGTGCTACTGGGACGATTCCGCCGGCGAAATGAAATATTCCAGGTCGCTGTGGGGTATGACACATCAGAGATCAATCCCCTGGATACAGTTGAACTGGATATGGATGTTAACGGCCGGCGATTCTCATTGCATAAACGCTGGCGGGTTCGGGAGGTGAACCCCGCGCAGGATACATTGAAACTCGAGGCTATAGGAGGCTAGAGAATGGCTGACGAACTATCTATAATCACAACGAACGCGGCAGCGAACGGCTGGGTGGACTCAGTGCCCGGGGCCGTATCATCAGGCTACCAGGCCCAGAACACAGTGATATCATCGATGCTGTTAGGCATCGATGAATCAGAGGTGACAATGAGCGGGGCGAGTGTAATTATCGCGCCATCCGGACCTGTCGATATCAACGGCCAGCCGTTCATGGTCACCACGAGGACTACACTTGCGCCCCAGGGCTATGGCCCACACTACATCAGGATAAACACCGGCAGCACATGGAATAGGCGCTCGTTAGAACTCTCGGAACTCGCACCTACTTACGACGCCACAAAGCGGGGGCTGTACCGAGGTGGCACGCGCTATCTAAATTGGATTATCCTCGGAACTAGATGCCTCAAGATCGTAAACCCAGGGCGAGAAGGACTCCGAGTTGAAAATTTCCTAAATATCGATAATACAGCCACCAATTTCAATTTCACTTTCTCGGCAGGGGATAACCCGCTATTCAGTCGTAGTGCTCTAGCATTCTTGAGGAGCAACTACTACAGCAAGATTCATGCTAGGATAATATCCGCGACTCTGGGCGATATAGGCGGCAGCTTTCGCGTAGAATTTCTCGCGGGATATTCCTCCAGGGCTAACGGGGGTTATGTCCATGTCCGTAGTGGCAGCACTATCCTTGCTGACTATACTGTTACGGGCACGATGACCAAATATAGTCGGGATATTCCCATGAGTAGCAATGGCCGAATTGATGTGTGGTGTAATGTCCATCATCGAGGTGCTCCGCACAGCAGCAAGTACTTGGCCATTGCCAATTTTAAGGTCGGTGTTGCGCAACCACCGCCATCAAGCTTGATGTGGCGATTAATGGGTGGCGGCACTTTGTGGGTGAACCCAAGCGCCAACTAGGGCCGATAATAGCGGAGATTGGTCTCGGCGACCACCGAAATACGTGAGTATCTATCATACTTCCTGGGGTCGCCGTCCTTGTTCTGCACGAGTATCTTGTAGGGCCCGGTCTCTTCGGATTTGACGTAGATTGTAGCGAGTAGATAATCGTCCATTTCCCCCCCGCGGGTCCTGCGATTGTGGATGTGAGGGCTGTTATAAGCTTTGACGCCCACGAGTGTGGGAGGGTCCACCGCACCCGGCCACGTTATTACCATTTCCCTGGAGCCATAGACCCTGTAGGTATCGTCATCTCTGACCAAGGTATTATATGCGATTGATTGTTGCCACCAGCCGTTTACCTTGTAGCTTAGCCGGCAATAGGGGTCTCCGTCCCCCTCGTTGCGCACCACACCGGATATCTCCAGCTTGATGTACAGTTTTTCCCATGGTGGTCCTTTCTTGGAGGGGGTCACCCCCCCCGTATCACAAGCTAGGAGGCTGATCAGGGTTAACAGTCCCAACCCTAGATTTTTCATATTGTCTCCTTTGTTTTCAGTTTCAACTGAACGCGGACAATTAGTCAAGCGATGCCCTTACTTATCGACTGTGGTGGTCGTTTTATCCTGTGACATTGTGATCCTCTCTTATTCTCTTCCTTTTCAACTCAAATTCTTCATAGGCTTCGTCTTGTTTCTTTACACATTCCTCTATACTCCGAGCCATCATTCCCAAGAGTCTGCATTTCTCGTTATACTCTCCCAAAGCTGCGTGTTCCGCTACAACTCTATCCCAGTTGTCAGTTTTCTTTTCCATCTTCTAACTCCTTTATAAATTCTTCTGCCAGCTCTTTAGCCTCGTACGCCTCATAAGCCGGCTTTTTCACCTCTCTTGCTGTCATACTTTTTATTCATGAAGTCGGATGCTTTAACCAGAATGTCCCTACTGTTGAACTGATGATTTAGTAATTTAGCTCTTTGAAGTCTAAGTTCAACTTGGTTAAGCTCCGCGAACGAAGCCTTTTTATAACACTCGATAGTATTTGGAGATGGGTGATGATTTGCCTTTTCTATTTTTAGAAGCCATCTGTCAAAATATTCCTCGTTCGGTGGCGGTAGTTCTAGCTTTATTTCGAACTTATTCCATATTACATTATCAATTATTTCAGGACGGCTGGTTGCGATAACTATTACTATGTTCGATCCGATGTTATCAAGGAAGAATGATGATGACAGCGAATTGATAACCTGTTTTATTTCTTCGTGAATACCCAAATCACCAAAGAGCACTACACATCGTTGATTCTGTAATTGAAATAAAAGTCTAAATATTTGAGACATTGTTTTACCCGGATGTTCAGCGATTAAAGTGTCATACCTAACCACAAAAAAGGGGACTTTCATTTCATACGCTAGGGATTCCGCAAGAGTAGCTTTCCCATTTCCCGGAGGCCCCCAGAGTATTACACGATGACGTGGCTCTAGATTATGCGATCTCAAAGTATTTGATTCGTTTTGTTCCTCAATAAGGTTGCGGCAAGTATTCCTTGTGGTAGAAGATAAGGAAAGACTAGCTAAATCTCGCATAGGTTCTACTTCATAGAAAGGTTTGTTATCAAGACTCGGATTTTCTTCCCTAAGTATTTTGATTTTTTTAATATCAGAAAGTCTTGTCATAATATCAGAATGTGCTATCTTTGTTTTCATTCGTCCAACTCCTTAATTTTGTTTATCACCACCTTCATTGCGAATCGACCTGGTTTTACAAGCGTTACCTTTACTCTCCCTGAAATTTCCTTTATCTCTGCTACAAATCTGTTCCTCTTTCTAGTGGTATTATCAAGGAACGCTTCGGAACAGCCATCTCCAGGCTCGACTGCTGCAAGTGGTAATTCTTGGGAACCCTCCTCACCTACCGCGTGGAGCTTCACTAAGAGCCTTCCTATTTGCTTTGGCAGTACCCAGTAAGTTCTACCCTCTTCATCAGCAACAGCACCGAAAACCCTCGGCCTAGGCTTTGTGCGTCGGCTATATCGTTTTTCATTCGGTATAAGTGTGGCTTTCAAATATTCGGGTGCCCCGAGGGGCCTCTCGTAATCGTTCATCTCTTTGTTTTTCTTCTCTTCTTCGGTCATGTTTTTTATCTCCTCTAGCTCTGCTTTGCCCGCGCTCTATGGCGTTGGCTTTGTCCCCCTTCTCTTATCCAGGGTTCCATCCACGGCTACCATCGCCGCTCCGGCGTCCCCTTCATTCTTTATACTTGTAGTACATTATGACCTTGGTACTCATGGTTCTAACGTTTCCTTCGAAGGTCGCTATCCGAATACGATCGTTACATGCATCTGCTATGTAAATACTGTCATTCGAATCAATCGCCATCCCTCTAGGACAACTAAATCGCGCCTCTGTTCCTTTGCCATCTCGATTGCCACTTTCAGCCTCACTCCCCGCGAAGATACTTAGTGTTCCGCTGGGGGTCATCTTATTGATACACTGATTCAATGAATCCGATATGTAAATATTGCCCTTTGAATCAATGGCAATGCCAGTGGGCTCAGCAAGGCCTCTAGCAAGAATATCAACTTTCCCACCAGGGGTTATTTCATAGATGCCGCAATTCCACGCGTCCGTAACATAGATATGCCTTTTTGAATCTACGGTTATGCCATAAGGATAATTAAATCGCGCCTCGGTTCCCTGGCCAGCTTGAAAGCCAGGTTCTCCTCGTCGGCCACTGCCAACGAAAAGACTTACTTTCCCATCTGGGGTTACTCTATAGATGCAATGATTCAATGAATCCGTTACGTAGATATCACCTTCGAAATCGATAGCTACGCCACAAGGATAACCAAAACCATCAGCAAAAATAATTACGTTTCCATCAGGGGTTATTCTCCGAATGCTATTATTATCCGTATCCGCCACGTAGATGCTATCATTCGAATCAATCGCCATCCCTCTAGGACAACTAAATCGCGCCTCTGTTCCTTTGCCATCTCGATTGCCACTTTCAGCCTTATCACTTCCCGCGAAAATACTTAGTGTTCCGCTGGGGGCTACTTTCTTGATGCAGTGATTCCGTGAATCTGCTATGTAAATATTGCCCTTTGAATCAATGGCAACATCGTTGGGCCAATTGAACTCTACTTCTGTCTTCATCAATTTATCGAAATATTCCTTGCAACTATTTTTCTTAAGATATTCCAGCAGCCCATCTCTTGTCTTTTTTCCCCATTTTTCTTCGGTCATGTTTTTTATCTCCTTTCTAGCCTTTGGACTGCTTTGATGTTTTGAAAATAAAGTCAGTCTCGGCTTGATGTATTTCTTTTTTAATCCTCTTGAAAATAGTAGGCGGTGAATTTCTGGCAAGTTTCGCTAATTTCTCGAAATATTCCTCGTAACTATTTTTCTTAATATATTCCAGCAGCCCATCACTTGTCTTTTTTTCCCATTCTTCTTCGGTCATTTCTTACCTCTCTTACTAGGGTCATCAGTCAACAAACAACGATCCCGCACAGCCGCTAAATAAGCGGCATCTACTTTTTTCAAGTTTTCTTCTAGCTCCACGCTGAGCGCACAGAGTACCGCTTCATAATGGGATTTGGTGAAAGTTGTTGTCTCATCGAGGGAATCTTCCTCCTTATCTAATTTGCGACGCTCTTCATTGTGCTTTGCTATAATCTCTTCCCGTTTCTCTCTAAATAATTTCCAATCCTCAAGGTGTATCTTTTCAAGTCCTGATGCTGTCATTTGTTTACTCCTATATTCTTTTTCTATTACCTCAAAAGTTTTCATATATCATATCTTCTAATCTTTTTACGTTCTTCAAGTTTCTTTTCTGCCGCTTCTTTAGCCTCCTTTTTCTGTCTTTTTATTACTGCTTCGTACTCTTTTATGGCAAACTCTCTTGCTGCTTTATATTCTTCCCACGCCTTCCCCTCAATTATGTCGTACTCCTTTTGAGATATTTTCTTTAGCTTGTAGTCTTCCCATGCGGGTTCCCTAATTTTGTAATACTTATCCCAAGCTTCAATACTACGTTCTCCAAGTTCCTTTCCACTTTTTTCATATTCTTTTCTATGTCTTTCTAATATACTCATTTTCTCTACCCTCTTCTTTTTCATCTCTACCCTCTTCTTTTTTCATATGTTAGTGCCCTATATAAGCCGATCAAACTCCTCCGAATATTCAATCCCTCTCAATTCTTTGAAATAAGCTTGAAAGATTCTCGCTGCCGCTGACTCCAGTTTACCGCGTGCTATGTTTCTATCCCTGGAGATATAATCACAGCTCCCCCAACTAGCGACGAATTCGCTTACTTCACGATGCATCTTTGCTTGGAAGTCTGTTTCCGCTCTGTTCAATTCTTCCTTCCTGGCCATTTTCTTTACTCCTATAACCTTTTCTTAATTAGCCGCCCCGTATGGGGCAGCTTTTTTCCTATCTTTTTTACCTCCTCAATCTTGATACCCTAAATATACTACTTTTAGGATAGCATGTCAAGCCTTTTTTTAATCCTTTTTATGTGGTTTGTGTGAAGATTTTTGAAGCTTGTGGGAAAGTGGTCTCCTCCTAGTTTTCCCAGCCTTGCCTGGGGTGTATTTGTTGGCGATCCCATCATATTTGACCAAATCATCGACTGAACAATGCAAAGCCCTAGTTAATCTGATTAGCGTGCTCATCGTGGGGGGCCTCTGCCTTTGCTCTATGCGTCTAATGGTGCTTTCGCTCACGCCAGACACTTGCGCAAGGGCCTCTTGCGTTAGCCCATTAAGTATCCTACGTGCCCGTAATCCTAGCGCTAGCTTGTCTTGGATGCCGTTGTCGTTATTAGTTTCGTTCATCTCCTATTCCTTTTCTTAATTAGCCGCCCCGTATGGGGCAGCTTGTTTCTCTTACTCCGTTACTATTAAATAGTTGTGAAAGTTTTCTACGGCCTCGCTTATTTCCTCCTCTAGCCTTTCCGCCGTAAATAGTCCCTTATAGGGATACCTTTCAAGCGAAGCCTCGTACTCTTTGAAGGCCCTCTCAATCCTTTTTTTCAAGTGATCCTCAGGGTCTCTCTTAATTAACTCCATTCTTTTACCTCCTCAATCTTGATACCCTAAATATACCACTTTTGAAACAGTCTGTCAAGCCTTTTCTTAACCTTTTTTATGTAGTTTGTGTGAAGATTTTAGGGGAAAAGTCCCACCCGTAAGTCCGTAAGCAAGCTAGACCCTACCCCTACTACCCCACATCTTCACACAAACTACACAAAAAAAAGCTTGACATGCTATCCTAAAAGTAGTATATTTAGGGTATCAAGATTGATTGATAGCTACCCCGTATGGGGCGGCTAATTAGGAAAAGGGAGTAAGAGAATGGAGATTTTTGAAGTAACTAAGGATGACCTAACGGAGAGCTTGGAAGTAAGAATTAGGAGGGCTTTCAAAAATTACGAGGCGGAGCTGGAAAAGTATCCGAATGAAAAGGTGTTTACGGCGGAAAGGCTGGAGGATGAAATTGATAAGGCCATAAGAGACTATCAAATCGACGCAGGCTATCACCTCCGCCCGAAGGGAGGTAAGAAGAAGTAGGAAACAGGCTGCCCCGTATGGGGCGGCTAATAAAAAAGGGGAGTAGGTAAGGGGTAGGGCTTACTCGATCGGAGGAGACCTTCCCAATCTTCACACAAACTACATAAAAAAAGGCTTGACAAAGCACTTTAAAAGTAGTATATTTAGGATATCAAGATTGAGGAGGTAAAAGGAAAGGAAACAGGCTGCCCCATACGGGGCGGCTACAGTATTACGGGAAGGTTGATAGATAGGAGGAGGAGGAGACTACCGCCGGCCTAATCGTCCCAGATACGCTCGACATACCGCCGAAAGTGATCGTCATAGAATTTCATTGTCCGGTCGAGGTCGGGGTGATCATAGTGTGCTGTCATAGCGGCGGTCTTGTGGCCTGTAAAGGCTCTAAGGACGTTATCGGTATGCCGGCCAATCTTTGCGGTCATCGAGTCCCCATCCCATAGGCTATCAGTCTCCGCGGCCTGTAGTATCTCCCTCATGCGGGTGTTGTAGGCATGACGTAGGCCGTGGGGGGTAAAGATCGGACCTAGTGCTACACCCCGAGCAAGCACGCGCCGAAGTCGTGCTGCCGGCGTACCGCGCCGGTATGCCCCCCCGCTTGGCCTACGAAACAACAGGCCATCATCCCGACCGCCCCTGATATAGTCTAGCAGTCCCAAAGTCCTATGCGGGATAAGCACAACTCGATAGCTATTGCTCTTTGGGGCACCGAGCTTATTATCAGCGTTGTAGGCAGCCATCACTTTCAGGCCGCCTATTTCCCAGTTAACAGCGTCGACGTTCAGAGCCCGCACTTCCCCGCCTCGGAGGCCGCAAGCAAATATAGTGGACAGCATAATCCCAGTGTGTAGCGTCTCGTCCTCACGGCCCCACACTTCGCGCATTGCATCTAGCGTGGCGGGAAATAGCGTGCGAATCTGTTCCATGGTGGGGATAGGCCGTTGTTTGTATGTCACGACTGGCGGGTTGATGTAACGCTTTGGGTCGAAATAGATGAGATGCCCGCGATAGGCATCGTCCAAGACGATTATCAATGTACGATAAATCCGTTTCTTTGTCCGAGACGAGTACGGCAGTGAATATAGCCACCGCGCGATATCAGGCGGGTGTAACGATTCAAGCCGGATGTCGCCGAATCTAGGGAGGATATGATTATGCAAGTCCGAGAAATGGTGCTGTCGCGTGCTAACCAGTATTGCCCCCTTTGCTCTCCGTGCATTCTCGCGCTCCCACCATGGGCAATTTTCGGTGAAATAGGGGGCAGCGAATCGGCGGAGCGTTATAATACCAGAGGGGACGCTACCCCCCATCCTGTACCTCTCGACCCACTCCACTGCTGCGGTGCGTGATTTTTTTCCGGTTGAGGTGAAATAGCGATCAGATGGCCGCTTGTAATACCAGTACTTCCCTCGTTTCTCCATCCGGTAGGGTAAGGCGTATCGGCCCATCACGCCCCCCTCATTCTTACTTGTCTTTTAGCTTCTAGTAGGTAAGTCATGCGATCATGTCTATTCCGAGCTCTTGCAGGGCATACTTTTGAAGAGTTGCACCACGAAGACCAGTTAGCCTATATGCATCCCTGAATCCCAGCCTCCCTTCCATGGCCGCGTGAATAACGGCGCTTGCGAAAAACTTTCCGATTCGGGAATTTTGATTCTTGTAGAAATCACCACCACTCGCGCCTCTCTTGGTTGGCTCCTCGATTGGTTCAGCCGAAACAAGAAATTCCGTCGCTGCTTGGTTGCAGAATTTCTCGATTCGATTATCTTCCGCGAGAAAATCCCTACTGATACCCTCACCCCCTTCCAGGAAGATATGCGCTAGCTCATGGGCCAGGGTAAACATCTGTGCTGTTTTCGAATCGACACCATTAACAAAAATTAGAGGGGCATAATTATCAACCAGCGCGAAACCGCGAAATTCTTCAACGCTCAATTTTCGGTGAGGGTTGTTGCCCACCACGCTGTTAATCACCGCCATAACGCCTACTTGCTCTATACACTCGCGTAGGTAGCCGGCTTCCCGTTTTTTAGTCCATTTATCACCGACAATACCTTTCATCTGTTTCCCCACTTCCCTGGGATTATCCTGCAAACTGAAGCTACCTACAAAATCAAGGGGATCTGTTTCCCATTCGATTTCTATCTCCTCGCTTAGCCAATCCTGCCTGCGTTGCATGGTGTAGATGGTGTCTAGTAAATCACCGCTTGGCTTATTAGGTTGAGCATCTTTGATAGTTCGAAAATCAGGAATCGGCATCTCCTCATCGGGCGGGTCCGAGAGGAAGAAATACCCCAATGGAACGTGGGTTTTTTCCGCGAACTCCTCTAGTTGCCTAAGGGTTGGAGAAAGCTCGCCCCCGCGCCACTGCTCAAGTTTACTGAGCGCCCTGTTTTTTCTCATGAGTTCTTCTGCGCTTTTCTTGGAACGCTCGAGAGCCCAATCAAAGAATTTCCGATTGATTTGCACGCGGCTCATTCACTTTCCCCCTCTTTTTATAATAAAACACCATAATAAAAGACATAATGATCACTATATACCGACTTGATTTATCTGTCAATGGCTTCGTAATTCCTTTTATTATAAATAGTTAATCATTCGAGGGGTCTTAATTGATATCCTGCATTCAGGCTCATCGTGCCTGTCGAAGAGATTGAGCCTTCTTGTAAACTCTAAGATAAAGCCGCGCCGAGGATTTCCAATCGAAGCGCTGTTGCATTCCGCGCCTAATCGCCTTATTCATCGAGCGCCTATCGCGGTAGAAGTTAATGGCTCGATTGATGGCGTCGGCTAGGTCGTCGTTGCTGTATTCATCGAATGCAAAACCATTTCCCCCGCGTGGATATTCGCTGATATCGACCACGGTATCCGCGAGGCCGCCGGTTTTTCTTACAACAGGCAGAGTTCCATAGCGCAATGAGTACATCTGATTCAGCCCACAGGGTTCATAGCGGCTGGGCATAAGGAAGAAGTCCGATCCTGCTTCAATCAGTCTTGAAAAGCGGTTGTCGAATGCAATCCTCACGGAGCAATGGCTCTTGAATAACTCACCAATGGAGCGAAAAGCATTTTCATAGATAGTTTCCCCGGTACCTAGAACTACTAGTTGGGCTCTGCCTTCTCGAAAGGGTGCCATCGCGGCTCCGTGAATTTCGGTGAGGAGCTCCACTCCCTTCTGACTAGTTAGCCTAGTAACCATTCCAAAAACGGGAATGTCGGGTTCACAATCCAAACCGGCCTCTCTTTGAAGGCGTTCTTTCAACCTAGACTTACCAGCTAGTTTGCCGCGATCGTAATTATCCGGTTCCAGTGAGCTGTCGTTCGATGGATTCCATGAGCGATAGTCCACGCCATTTAGTATGCCAGTGATATTTTTTTTGCGGCTTCTTAGAATTTCATCCAAGCCGCCGCTGAAATCAGGGTTCAAAATCTCCCTTGCATAGCCCGGCGACACTGTTGTTATCTCATCGGCTGCCACCAGTCCCAGAACCAGGAAGTTGAGAGAATTCATGAATAAGGCACTCTTAATGCCGTCCTGATTCCCAACCACGGTTCTAATCTGCCTGGGTGAGAAAATCGAAAGGCTATCGGGTGGGAAAATTCCCTGATACTCGATATTGTGAACGGTGAGAACCGACGAACTCCTTTCAAATCCCTCGCTTCTCTCCGAATTTTTAAGTAACCACGCGAGCGGGGCCGTGGGCCAGTCGTGTACATGAAATATATCCGGAATCCAGTTCAGGCTTCGGCACAACTGAAATGCCGCGGCAGAGAGGAATCCATAGCGGAGTGCATTGTCCGGCCAGGGAGTAGAGCCATCCGGCCCGTAAATGCCCTCGCGTTCGTAGAGGTCTCGCCTGTCGAGGGCATACAGAGGAATTCCACTTCCTACAAGGCTGCCGGTATAAACCCCGCACCACATCTCGCCTGGGCCCATGGGAACACCCAGTGGTCCATCGAAGTGATCGAATGCATTCTCGTCGATGCCGGAATACATGGGAATTAGAACTCGAACGTCATGGCCTTTCCGATATAAGGCCTCGCAGAGCGCGGGAACGACATCAGCCAAGCCGCCTACCTTTGCAAAGGGTATCGCCTCGCTGCTCACCATCAGGATTTTCACATCAAATTCCTCAGCATACTCATATCTAATCCATCTGAGATTGGCAACTCGCCCTCCGGCGTAAAATCTCCAATAAGAGCGGCAAAGGCTGCCTGAAAGCTCTCCCTGCCAGTGCCGTAGGCCGCCAGCGAGGTGCGGCTCCAATCGAGCATACTCAGATGGATGGGAGAAAGAACAGAAATAACGATAACCTTCTCGGCTATCGGCGCGAGTTCATCGAGCAGTATTCCCATCTCCTCATCCGGAAGCAAGACAATTACCGAATCGAAGCCGCGGGCAATCCGTAAAAGCTCTCTCCCACCGCTCTGCAAACCGGCCTTGCTCTCGGCATAATTCAAAGTCCACCTACGGGCTTCCGGATAGCGTTTGATTCCCTCGGCGAAGAAGTCGGCATATGTTCCGGCAAGCAGCACTCTACCGGATTGCTCTGGTTTTAGGGGGAAACGCTCGGAGCGAAGCAGCGTAACGCTTCGGGCAGCCTGTTCTAGGAAGAATTCGGCGGCTCCCGGCACAGTTATATCGGCTTTCGAGGGATCTGGTTGCAGCGGAACGGCATTCGGCGCCTTGAGATACTCTGCCTTGAGCGCAATAACCCGCCCAGCCGCCTCGCGAACGCGGTGATTGAATTCATCACCCTTCATACCCTCGAGCAGGTGCTGATGAATGCCTCGACGATCTGCCCCCCCCTTGGATGCAAGGAGGATGTCGGCGCCGGCCATAATAGCCCTGTAACAAATCTCGGCAATGGGTGTACTGCCGTTTCTTGCGCCCTGCATGAAGATATCATCAGTTATCACAATCCCCTCGAAACCAAGCTCCTTCCTTAATAATTCGGTTAGTATCGAGTAAGAAAGAGTTGAGGGAATTTCGTTTCCGGTTATTGAGGGAAGAGCCAGATGACCTGCCATTATTGCCGGAATGTCCGCGGCTATCATGGTTTTGTAGGGGATTAGATCGCGGTCTTGTAGCGTTTCTAAATCCGCATAGATTTTCGGAAGAGTCCCGTGAGAATCGTCCTTGGTATCTCCATGACCCGGAAAATGCTTTGCCACACTAATAACACCCGCTTCCTCGAGTCCTCGGAAAAACGAGAGCCCCAGAATGGCTGTCCAATGCGGATTAGACATGAATGCCCGCGGTCCGATAACGTCTGCTTTCGGATTGATGAAGATGTCCACCGAGGGAGCAAAATTTGTGTTGATGCCAACAGCGGCCAGCTCCTGCCCCAGAATCGAACCGGTTTTCCAGGCATCTATGGGGAGCTTATCGGCCCCCAGGGCCATGTTACCGGGGGTGATTGAAGTGCCTCCCTTGACATGGCGAACCCAACCGCCCTCCTGATCGGTGGCGATTAACAGCGGTATGCCGAACCTAGAGCCGATGGCCTTGCTTTGATAGCTGCCAACTGTTTCAGCCAATACCGATAAGTCGTTGGCATTCCAACCAAATACCTTCACTCCTCCAAGTTCTTCCTTCTCTATCAATCGGAGCAGCTCTCTTTCAGGAGACCTGCCGGGATAGCCAAACATCAGAATCTGCCCCAGGGCCTCTCTGTCGCTCATCGCGTCCACAATGCGATGAGCAAGCTGCCTCGGAGCCAATTTGTCGGAGAAATGGGGCGGACGATTGATAGTTTCTGTTAGATCTTCAGAGCTTTCGGAAATCCCATCAGGCAGGATGGACGCTGTCTCGTCCTCGCCCCTCAGTTTTGGAGAACGAGAAGGTTCCAAGGGAGGGAGATTTGTATTCGATGTTGCCCTAGATATCGTTAATAACAAGAAAAGACAGATAAACCGGCTCAAGTTCAGGAAGCTCCACCGTAGGATTCGCCCTTAATCGCATCGATATGGGCAGCTGCCATATGGGCGGATATTGCGCCTTCGCCGCATGCCACCACCACTTGGCGGAAGGGCGTAGAGCGCACGTCTCCAACCGTGTAAAGACCCGGTTGAGCTGTTTCCATGTTTTGGTTTGTTACAATGTAACCGGCCTTGTCTTTTGCCAAATTCGGCACCAGAGCTGTTTGTGGGATGGCGCCCACGAAGATGAATACGGCATCGAAATTCTCCTCATATGTCTCGCCTCCATCGCTTGGCCTGAGTTTTACCCGGCGCACCCTATCATCGCCCATAATCTTTTCTAGGATATGGTTGAAACGCACCTCGATGCTTGGGTTTCCCAACACCCTCTCGGCCAGGGATTTCTGTGCCCTGAAGCGATCGCGCCGGTGTATCAGTGTGATTTTGTCGCTGAGATTTGCAAGATAGGTTGCCTCGTCACAGGCGGCGTCGCCACCGCCGACAACCAGAATCTTCTTGTTTTTGAAGAATGGCCCGTCGCAGGTTGCGCAGTAAGAAACTCCGCGGCCTGAGAATTCTTTCTCTCCAGATATCCCCAAGTGCTTGTGCTTCGCCCCTGTGGACAGAACAACGGTCCAGCTACTGAAGCTCCCATCCGAGGTTTCAACGGTGAAAACGTCCCGCGTTTTTTCTATTGCCGTTGCGGTGGCGGATTTAATCGTAGCTCCGAATTGCTCTGTCTGCCGGCGCATCAGTTCGCTGAATTCAAAACCGCCTATCGCCTTCGGAAAGCCTGGATAGTTTTCCATGTCGTTAATAAGGAGAACCGTTCCGCCAGGTGCCAATTCCTCTATTACCAGTGTGCGGAGATTGGCACGAGATCCATATTGAGCCGCGCTCAGTCCGGCTGGGCCTCCGCCGACTACGATTAAATCCCATTCAGGCTGTGTCTTCTTTTCCATATTTCCACAAGAGAGTAGTACAATATTAGTGGATGAATCAATTATATTCCGAGCGTATAGTTTAGATTGGCATCTACCAGCTTTTCTAGTCGCTATCCCGGCTGATTTCCGTTCGGATTGAAGCCGATTGGGCTGTAGGCTAAGAACCGGCGTTTGAATTCAGCCTCCGTTATTTCCTCAGGGACGCCCTTGCGCTTTGCTCCCCAAACTTTCGAAATTCCTTTACCCTCTTGTCCTCGGTGCCGGGCTTCCATGTCTTATGCTCCTCCCAAGACTCTGTGCCCAGTCCATTTTTTATGGAAGGATAGACCCGCGATTTGGCATGGCCCGGGTATTGATGTTATGATACATCCATGATGTCGCTTATCAAGCCGCGCATATTCGCCCAGCTTTCTGTAAGCCCGCGGCATTGCTGCCGGCTCGGCATGGTTTTTATGTGTGTTTTTTCGGGGAGAGTGTCTTTATATTCCGAGGTTCGAATAGTTCCGAATGATGCCATGCTCGCTATCGGAGCAATGAGCGAACCCCTGTCCCTTGAAGCATTGATTCGTGCCGCCTTTTTGGCCTCTGGAGCGGACGATAATGAGTTCGATAATAACGTGGAGAGAGTATTGGAGATAATCGACTCTCTTGCCCCCCTTGCATCTCTTGATATTGCAAGCAGGGGCGAGGCAGTTCTGGAATGGATGCACGAAAATCTGCTAACGCGATACATGGAGCTTCAAACCTCTTTGAGAGTTTTGCTGGAGAAGGGAACTTATAATTGCGTATCTTCGGCTGTTTTATACATGTTGCTGGCTCGCGGGATTGGGATACCGGTTTACGGAGTTCTAACTGAAGACCACGCATTTTGCCATATCCCCGCTGTAGGCGAATCCGACGGAATCGACGTGGAAACCACGACTAAGCATGGCTTTGATGCTGGTTCACGCGAGCTTGCAAGAGATTCGTTTACCAATCGCACCGGTTTTGTCTACGTTCCGGTAGGAAAGCAACGCAAGAATATCGGGGAGAAGGAGCTTATTTCTCTGATTTACCGAAATCGAATATCTGTGCTACAGAGATACGGTGGCTGGGATGAGGCGGTAGGTTTGTCTCTTGATAAATGGGTTCTAACGAAGAGTCAGGCCGCAATGAAGGATTATCAACTGTCGATTAGAAATTATGCCATATACCTCAACGAGAAGAAGCGCCATGTGGAGGGTCTGCTCTTTCTTAACGATGCGGCAAAGACTCTGGGCAAGAATCATGGACTTGAGGATATCGCATCGACACTGCTGGGGAATGCAGTTGTTTTCAATCTAAGGGATAATCACATTGAAGAGGCTCGCGGGGTTCTCGAGAATGAAAATCTAAGAATTCTTGTACCGCTGGATTTTTTGGCTGCTCGCCGGGTAGATATAATGAGGCGCGAGCTTGAAGTTGCGGTTCTAGGCGTTAGGGATGAGGCCTCGTTTCGTGCTGCTCTGGCCGATTTGGATGAGGCTCTAGCGTCTGATATCATAGATGCCAAACGATGGGAGGAGCTGAGCCTGTCTCTTTGGGCTGGGGAGGCCCGGCGCAAGTCGGTTGGCGGGGATTGGATGGCCGGCTGGTTGTTATTGAAAGACGCGCCAAGGTCCACCCGAGTAATCCCAGAATGGGATGAACTGGAAGCTAAGTACGAGTATAATGCCGTTATCACTTATCACAATCGCTTTGCCGCGGCCATGAGGCAAAGGCGCATCGATGCTGCAAGCGAAATTCTAGATGAGGGACTCAGGCAGTTCCCCAATTCTCCCATTTTGACTGCCGACAAAAAATTACTCTCGGAGCACCCATAGCTTTTTCCTAAAATCGCCGGCGGGCAATGTCGAAGATGTAAGGAGGGGTGGGCTTGGTGTGTGTGAACAATCGAGAGCAATGGAAAGGCATTATGAATCTAATGGAGCTGGAACTGGGAGTACTCGAGAACTACAACGAATTATCAATGAAGATACGGGCGAGTCTTCATGCAAAGGATTGGCCGGCGCTGGAATTTGCACTGAAACGCTTGGAGTTTTTGGCCGACAGCCTGGGGAAGCTCGAGGATAGGAGGCAGGCTCTCAGCGAGAAACTGGGCGGCAAGCTCATTGGGAAAAGGGCGGTCGAATTGCCGGATAAGCTCCGAAGGCGCTTCAATTGCTTGAAGCTTGAGTTGAAAACCAACTTGCTCAAGGTTAGAAGTCGCATTCGCGGCATAGCTACCTACACGGAATCGCGGGGCAGATTGACGCGTGAGCTGGTGGAGAATCTAGTTCCATCTGCTCGGGGCCGTATATACAACGAACGGGGGCAGACAGCTTCCGGCAGCGGGGATCCACTGGTTGTTTCCCATAGCTTATAGAGGTTTACGAACATGTCTAGTACCTTCAGCGGAATAGAAATTGGCAAACGAAGCTTAAACACACATCAACTGGCACTGAACACCGTCGGCCACAATCTTTCGAACGCATCGGTGGAAGGATATTCACGCCAGAGAGTAATCATGCAATCGGTCGATGCTCTTTACCGCCCACAGCTGGGCCGCGAGGAACGGCCCGGTCAAATCGGGCAGGGTGTAGAGGCCGCGAGCATTGAACGTATCAGGGATAAGCTCCTGGAAAACAGGATACTGGCCCAGAGCGATGATGCGGGCTATTGGCGCACACGGGATGCTTACCTGCTTCAGGTTGAGCAAGTCTACCTCGAGCCCTACGATAGCTCCATACGAACCTTGATGGATGAATTCTGGAAGGGATGGCAGGAACTCTCTGTTCACCCTGATGGAGAGGCGGAGCGTCAATCGGTTCTGAGGCGGGGAGAAGCGCTCATGGACGGAATCAATCGGCGTTACAGTAGGCTCAAGGAAATCCGAACCATGATAAACGACGACTTGCTTGTTTCCGTGGGTGAGGTTAACGGCATACTAAGCGATATCAAGGCGCTCAATGAAGAAATAATCAAGTCCGAAGCAATTGATGATAATCCGAACGATCTGTATGACAGGCGCGATTTACTGGTTAATAAGTTGGCCGATTATCTACCACTTACCGTGGATAATCGAGATCCTGATGAATTCCTTATCCATACGGGAGGTCTTCATTTAATACAGGGAGCCCAGGTTTCATATATCTCGGTCGATCCGAACCCCGATAATGAAGGTTATCACGACATTCGCTGGGAGGCTAACGGCGAGCTGCTGAGGCCGCGATACGGCAAACTCGGCTCATTGCTTGAGTTACGGGACATGGATGTTCGAGGGGAAATACAACTGCTCGATGAAATGACAATGGCCTTCGCGGACCTGGTTAATGAAATCCATCGAGTGGCATGGTCTCCCAATGGAATCACGGGCACGGATTTTTTCCAAGAGTATCCCTTCGTAGACAATGTCTCGGGAAACTATGATGGGAGCGGCGACGGCGTGCCGGATTCAACCTACGTTTACCGCCTAACGGGCGGCAACGCGTTGGATTCCAGGGCGATAATCGGCTTTGCCGGAACCATCACAATCGACGGCAGTGAGGGGCCGGTGGAGATTCCGTATACGGCCGTTGACACGGTGGAAATGGTTTTAGACAGAATCAATTCCTCAGTGGGCGAAATGAGCGCCAGATTGAACTGGGATGGGAGGCTGGAACTTCGCGCCGGGAGCGCCGAGGGAATTGAAAATCCCGATTTTGTAATTAGACACGTTGAAGATTCGGGGCAATTTCTGGTAGGTTACGCGGGCTTGCTGGGAGGAAGCGGCCCTCTGGCGGCATACGATTGGCAGGCCCCGGATGCTGTTTTGAGCCTGCGACCCGATGGGACGGCATTTTCGGTTTCGCCTCTAAGCCATCCCTCGGGTTGGCTCAGGGTGAATGAGGAGTTAATTGCCGATCCCTCAAAAATTGCCGCTTCGCTTAGCGAGACGGGACGAATGCCGTCACTGGGCAACAACAGGGCCGCGCTCAGCATCGCCCAGCTTCGTCATCGGTCCGTACTTGAGGGCCGGAGCGGCACCTTCGACGATTGGTTCGCCCTCACCGCGGCGGATATCGGCTTACGGGGTGAAATAGCCGCCCAAACGAAGGAAAGCCAGGACTTGGTGATGAAGGAGCTCGAAGACCTGAGGCAGTCGATTTCCGGAGTGAATCTGGACGAGGAATTTTCCGAGATGATTAAATTCCAACATGGGTATAATGCCGCCGCCAGATTCATTACAACCGTCGATAAAATGCTTGAAACCATAATCAACAGACTGGGAGTTTAGTATGAGGATAAGCACATATATGCCGATGTATGATAGCCGCTTCCATATGGCCGAGCGAGATTTCCGGATGAGTCAGGTACACCGTGCGATTGCCTCTAGTCAGGCGATGGGCGAGCTCAGGGATGCGCCTGTTGATGCCGCCCATGTTACAAGATTGGATTCTTCTACAAGACGGCTGGAAAGATATATGAATAACATCGACTATGTTCGGGGTAGATGGCTGCAGGCCGAGGGCTATATGAACGAGGCGCTCACCATAGTGCAGCGGCTAAGGGAACTCACGATACAAGGCGCGAACGGGACTTACAGCCGGGAAGATATGAATTATATGGCCATCGAGGTGGATGCACTCATGTCGGAATTATCTGTGGTAGTAAATGCCAAGGGGGGCGATGGCCAATATCTTTTCGCGGGAGATGATGTTTCCACGCCGCCCTTTCTGATTGATACCGGCCGCGTGCAGGGTATGACTCGGCCCTCGATTACCAACATAGCCTACGAGGGAGATATCAATCGAAGCCGCGTGGAAATCACCGATGGTCAGACAGTGGAATCCAACCTTAAGGGCAATGAAGTATTCTGGGCCGAAGCTCAGCAGATTTTCGGTGCAAGCGACACCGAGGGTTTCATGGTGAATGAGCAAAACAGGTTTATTATCGACGGAAAAGAGGTTGTTTTGGAGGTTGGCGACAATATCAACACCGTTGTTAGGAAAATAAACGATTCAGAAGCACCGGTTAAGGCCTCGATCGATCCCGTAACCGGCTCGTTGAATCTGGAAACAACAGTTCCACATCAGATATGGCTTGAACCGGTAGAGGGCAGGGCTCTAATCGACATGGGGCTCCTTACCGATAGGGGCGGAACAAATCCTCCGATGAACTGGCACCCCGACGCGATAGTTGCAGGCGGCAGCATCTTCGATCAGGGAATAGCCCTAAGGGATGCTCTTCTCGATGGCAATCAGGAGCGGGTAGGAGGGATTGTGCTGGGCGGCATCGATAAGGGACTCGATACACTGCTGCGCAATCTGGCCGACCTCGGGGCAAAGGACGAACGCCTGGAATTCACCATGAACCGCTTATCCGATGAATTCCTAGCTCTTACCGATTGGAAGTCGAAGCTGGCTGATACAGATTTAACCGAGGCAATTACCGAGATGAGCATGCTCGAATATACCCGGAAGGCCGCTTACCAGATTGCAGGACGCATTCTCCAACCGACGTTGATGGATTTCCTCAAGTGAGTTCAGAAATGAGAGTCGACTCTAAGGCATATGGTTTTCTCGAGGTGGATGCAAGGCAGAAAATAAAGTTTCCTCAGGGCCTCTATGGCTTCGAGGGATTGTCCGACTATGTTCTTTTGGATGCACGTCAAAGGCCCTTCTATTGGCTCCAGTCCCTAAGTGCTAAGGAAACCGCATTTGTTCTAATCGACCCGCTCATTGTTCGTTCTGATTATAACGCCGATATCGATCCTCAGGACTATGAAGCTCTGGAACTAACGGGCCCCGAGGATGAAAGGCTTCTGCAATTCGCCATAGTTACCATCCCCGCGGATAATCGGGCGATAACGGCCAATTTGCAGGGTCCGCTAATTATTAACAAGGAAATTCGGGAAGGAAGACAGTGCATCTCCCGCTGTAATGAATGGCATGTGCAGCACAACATTGTCGAGGAGATGAAATCGAATGAGAATCGGGCATGCTGATACTCTCTAGGAGAAAGGATGAGAGTGTAATTATAGATGATGGCATCGAGATTTCTGTTGTCGATATCAGGGGTGATCAGGTTAAACTGGGAATCAAGGCGCCGAGAGACGTGAAGGTTTATCGAAATGAGGTATTCCAGGCAATTCAGGCCGAGAACAGGGCCGCTGCCTCCGCGCCGGTAGATCTTCCAAGCCTCGAGTTCCCGGAGAACGAGTAGGTACTCATCGCCCTGCCCCATTTCCGCTTATACCGGTTATTTTCTCACGAGGTGGCATACTCGACACAATCTCTGCCTCACTTGGTCTAAGATATGTCGGCCCTATATCCAGGGAATCGGGGCCATCCTTTTCATAAGCGCTTCTTGCCGCGTCCACCATCGCGGCTCCCCTGCCATAGTAGCCAAGCCGGTCGATCGTAACACGCTCATAACCCTCCGCAATTTCGGCGTTGGGACCAGTGGCCAAAATCTCGGACTCCTTCGCTAAGGAGTTAAGGAACTTATCCAGAGCTATATCCTGATCGTCTCTGATTCGCTTTCCTTTCCAGAATGCCGCCGTGTAAACCCTCTTTTTTCTGGCATCGATTATAGGCACCACTATGCCGGGCCAGCTTTCCCGCCCAGCCGCCAGCAAGTCGAGGGTGGGCACCGTCTTCAAATGGCAGGCTGCTCCTCTGGCGATTCCCTTCGCCGTTGCCATGCCAATTCGCAAACCCGTAAAGGAGCCCGGCCCGGCGGAACACGCAACAATATCCAAATCCCCAGGCTCGATTTCAGACTGCCCGAATACCGATGTAATTGCCGGCATCAGCGATCGAGCATGATTGAACCCATTGCCTATAATCAATTCAATGCAATGCCCGTTGCTGCTCAGGGCAACGGTTAAAACAGACCCCGATGTCTCCATTGCAAGAATGTTCATCTTTGGATTTCAGCCCCGCTTATCGTGATGCCTCGTTGTTCGCTGTCGATAAATTCCATTGCCACCCCAAGAGTTCGTGCCGGTAGCTCTTTTCCCGCTCGCTCGCCCCACTCGATTACGCTTACTCCCTCACCGTTCAGCATCTCCTCGAAGCCCAGCCAAACAAATTCATCCGAGGAGTCCAGTCGGTAGAGATCCAGATGATAGAGCTGCAACCTGCCGGAGTACTCATTCATAATCGTAAAAGTGGGACTGGTTATGGTATCTTCAATGCCAAGGGAATCGGCTACCCCTTGGGCGAACACGGTTTTCCCCACGCCAAGCGGTCCGGTTATCGCCACAACATCGCCTGGACCGAGGGTTTTTCCAAGCGTTCTGCCAAGCCCTCGAGTCTGCAGGGTACTTTGAGTTATCAATCGGCTACCCCTGTTCATACGGGTTGGAATCGAACTCGACTAAGGACTCGGCGGTAATGCGCGGATGGAAAAAGTATCAGCGGCCCGGAGCCGTTTTTAGCAGAGTTCGTATACATAGCGGTTAATCAAATTCATATTCTCAATGCTCGCCTTGGTGAACATCATATGAATGATGCTTTTGGCACGATTGCCTGCGCGAGTATCCACGATCTTCCCGAAAACAGCAACACTTTCACCAGTCTTATACTCAAGAACCAGTTTTACCAATTCCCCCGGTTCAAGAGGGCTACGCGATGAAATAGAGCATCCGCCGGGCGAGAGGTCGATTAGGTTTCCTGTTAAGCCCAGATTATTGGCAGCAGGCATAGCCGGTTTACCTCTTCGTCCTTTTTTAACGATACGAATGGGATATAAAGTCGTGCGGCCGCTAATTGCACGCCTACGGTGCTTTCGTATCGATGATCGATTCTCTCTTACCGTGTGTCCGAGTATTATACTGGGCACTTCCATAATGCTCGTGTATCCAAGCACTTTGGATTCAAAAACAATCTCCTCGCCATCGATACTCAGAATAAACTGCCTAATCTTGCTTCCCTTGCGCCATCGTTTGTCGTCAGGATGTTTCGGAATACCGATGCAGTAGAATTCCTTAAGGTTTGCGGTAATCCGCGAAGGGAAGCGCTCGCCGTTTTCCTGTTGAAAGGTTATTTTCCGATTTATTCGGAGCTGTCTGGATGAGGTCATGTTGCCTCTATCCGCAAATACTCTGTCGATGCGCTGCTTAATTCCGTAAATTTCCAGTTGCCTATTTTGTGCCATGGGATCTTCAGGATCAGAGCAGTTTCTTAGGGCTCCAGTGAGAACTCTGTTCAGTTCTCCAGTATTTGCCAACAAGCTTGCCGGTTCCCGAACCTTCTTTACGAAGCTCTCCAATAGACGAGCTTGGCTCTTTGTCAATCCAATCGAAATTGCTCTGCGACGAAAGGCTCTCCTACTGGTTTTCTTACCACCAATACTAGGGATAGAGTGCCAAAGTATAGCAGTGATTGTCGCGCAAACTATCACTCCCAGCGTTATCGCTGTTTTCAAATCGAAAGTGCTTTGATATAAGTGGTTTAGAGCTAATTGCATTAACGGGTCGGTTTCAAGTCGAATTTCATCCTGCTTGGCAACTCCATAAGTAGCGGTTTCAATTCATACTCCAACAGGTCTCCAATTAGCACCGTATCATTGGCTATTAAAGCCGCTTCGAGTTCGGATAGCAATTTATTTATATCTTCTACGATGCTATCCATACCAACTGAGCCGGCGCCCCAGGCCAGGCATCTGACAAATTTTTGGAGAATCTCGCAGAGCTCGTCGATTGCATTCATGGCCTGCTTATTTTTGCCCGTTTGAAGATTTACCGCAACTTCATCGAGGCCTTTTGCAAGTTGAGTTAGCTTTGCCGTTGCGGATTTTGCCTCTCCAATTGGATCGGTCGCTTCCCTCAAGCGCTTATCCAGTATTCCAAGCATGGTTGTTGTAACCAGTTCTCGGTTCTCTTGTTTCGGAGTTTTTTCCAGTTCGGATAAGATGGAAGAGTTTGGCTTCTCGCCCAGAAGCTGGGGAAGAATTGTTCTAAGCTCCCGGTAGCTTGATTCTAGTTCCCCAAGCGCTTCGTTATCGCCTGCTTCGGTAGTATCTTTCAGTAGGGCAAAAAAATCTCTTGCGATTTCTAATTGCCTTATTCTGCTCTCCCGGATGCTAAGTGCTTCAATCGATAATTGCCCCACTTCCTCTAATGGCTTTTCGGATAAGCACTTCTCCTCGAGTGTCATTTTTTGATTGTCGATTTCGATGCCGCCTACCAGCATACCAGTGCTGCCAAGCCAAGTTCTGATCTCTGTAAGTACATCGCCGATTGTTTTTTCATCTTCCAATGTGAAATCGATATCATCACCATTGATGGTTATTGTCATAAAGCCTTCCCGGTTTTTCTAGCGTTTATTGTTCTGCTGACTGGCAAAGTTTTCGAGTTCCCTTGAGCTGTTTTCCAGTTGATTCAAGATTGCCTCCATATTTCCATACTGACGTCTCAAATCCGCCTCGTAGTCTTCAAGATACTGCTCGTAATTCGAAATATCTTCCTCGGCATTATCAATCTGGCCGTCGATTCTCGCTATCCGGTTACTAACGAAACCACCGCTGCGCACATAGGGGGTGAGGTAGCTATCAATGGCGCTTGCAACACCACTGTCTATTACTAAATCTCCACTCGTATCCTTTCCGAAAAGCTCCTTTATTGCATCGATATCCGTCTCCAGAGACCTTTCCAGTTTCTCTTCATCTATTTCGAGATAGCCCCTGAGCTTTGAAAAATTGATTGCGCTTGTATTTCCGGATGAAGCATTGGTTGAAATACCGATATGAGCAAGCAATGAAAGATCGACTCCCACTCTGGTGGGGTAGGGATTGGAGACGATGCTCTGAAGTTGACTCTTGAGCTGAGTAAGGGCATTCTCCCCCCGCATATACCCCAATAGGCTTTCCAGATCCTCGCGTTCTTCATCATCAAGATATTCCAGCTCATCGATTACTCTCTGATCGTCGTTTGTAAGAACAGATATGCGTGTTATAAGTTGGTTGTAATTGAATACAAACCTGATAATACCTTCCTTTGCGGTTTCCACATCCGGGCTAATGGACAATTCAATTGGTTCGGACGAGGGACGTTTAACATTGAGTGTTAAACCGTCGATTAGATCATCGATCGAATTGCCGGGACGTCGGGCTTCGATTCCCATAAATTCGATTATCGCATCCCCCGCTCGACTGCTCGGATTGACAGGTTCAAAATTTTCCAGCTTTTTTGGATTGTAAATACGGATATCCGCGATTTCCACTGATCGGTCGCTATCGCTGTTATCCAGCACAATGGCTCTGATATTCTCAGGCAAGCCGGAGGCCTCCACTCTAACAACCTTCAAGTCTTCAACCTTACCAAAATCAATGGGCGGAAGACTGAAATTCCCGGAGCCACTTTCGGCTTTCAGTATTTCCCTGATTTCTCCCTCTTTACCGGAATTTTCATTGCCTGGTATGGGATTCGAAGAGACTTTCCCAAGATGATTCTCCGGCGCGGCGGGCCGCGGTTTCAGAGGATTCGCAACGCCCTCTTCATCGGGTTCTATAATGCGATACTTATATTCCAACACCAGGCCCGATTCTATTCTTACTTCCTCCTCGAAGGGTAGGCGCACGGAGGTATTGGGGCCAACTGTCATACCCTCCTCCGAGAGTTTCAGCCTGTCTGAAGCCGCATCACTTTCCAGGTTTTTGAATACGCTTTCGAGCGATACTTCCCATAGCCTCGCGCGACTTCCCTCTATCACCCCGACTTTCAGGCCCAGGTTTACCGCATCGTCCTCGAATACCAGTTTGTTTTCGGCTCCGGTAGGTATTGCTTCTATTACCATAACCAGTGTATCGGAGGTATCCCGAACGGTTGCCGCTCTGATAAACCCCTCTCCCTTATCGGTTAGACGACGTGAGAAATCTTCCAATGTACCACCCCGGTAGCGGAAGCTTAGCGATTCGTCGCCTATTCTAAACCTGTAATCGCCTGCATCGACGCGAAAAGCCTTGTCGAGCGAAGGCGATATGAAGCGATCAGAGGTGGCAACCTGCTTGATTGTAATGGAATAACTCTCTATAGGAGCATTTCTACTGGCAAGCGCCGTTAGAATTTGTTCGTTTGAGCTGCTTGCCAACTTATCAGAAAATGGATTCTCGAAGCCATATAGGCTTTTCGCGGTGCGCTGGAGATTGCCAAGCGCACGATTAACACGGCGCCAGACTGTCTTGTCCCTCTCAAGACTCGATAGGGTCTCCTCCATTCTGTCGAGTTTGATGCGTTCAGTTGCGACAAGGTCTTCTACCAGACTTGCAGTGTTATACTTGGATGAGATACCGGGAATGTCAATGTCGGCCACTTCTGCGCTCCCACCAGCCATCACGCGGCCGGAAAAACAGCTTAGGCTTCAACGGCACCATAGGCACAGTTCAGCTAATCAAAATTCCGCCATGCCGCTCAAATCAGCTCGTCGAACAGAATTCCCAGGGCTCGCTCGACATTCTCGTGGATTTTCTGCAATTCGCGCGACGGAATCTCCCTGATAACTTTATCGGTATCCCTATCGATGATTCTAACAGCCAAGTAGGAAAGTTCGCCCTTCAAAACGTATTGAAAACGCGTATTTCGGATTAGCTTATCAAGCGCGGCCTTGAGTTTCTCCCTGTCTATTTCAGGAACGGGAGCCTTTTGCTTTCCAGCTAAAGGCGGCCTCTTTGCTGTTCCATTCCCTGGAACTCTTATATCCCTAATGGCAGATGTGTTGGCGAGGTGCGTTACATCCATGCATTACCTCCATGTACTAATAAGGAAATCGCGGGGAGCGACGCGTACCCCCCAGATTTCCCGGCAGAAAAGATGACATCCAGAAACCTTCTCTACCACCTTAACACTATCCCATCAGTTGAAGTACAGACTGTGTCCGCAGATTGGCCTGTGCAAGCATCGAGGTGCTCGCCTGGGTTAGAATCGAATTCTTCGTATAATCAACAATCTGCGACGCCATATCCGCATCTCTAATCTGGGATTCGGCTGCCTGAAGATTCTCGGCGGCTATAGCCACCCCCTTGGCAGCCATCTCAAATCGATTCTGATAAGCGCCAAGATCGGCCCTTTGCTTGTTTACTATTTTCAATGCATTATCCACGATTCCGATAGTTCGGTTCGCCTCTTGCACGGATGAAATAGTTATGAAGCTACCGGGGTTCTGACTACTCTCAAGGCCCAGGGCCAGGGAAGTCATAGTTCCGATCCGGATTCTTTCGCTCTGATCCATGTTGGCTCCAACTTGAAGCTGCATAATCTCGCCTGTTGTGGATCCTTCTGCAAATCGACCAGTGAGAACATTCATGCCATTGAACTGGGCATGCGAGGCTACTCGATTCACCTCGTCAACTAGCTGGGAAACCTCCACCTGAATCTGCATTCTATCCTCATTGGAATAGATGCCATTCGCGGCTTGAACTGAAAGTTCCCTGAGTCTATGCAGTATGTCTTGAGACTCCTGCAAGTAACCTTCGGTGGTTTGTATGAAAGATATGCCGTCTTCGATGTTCCGCACTGCCTGATTCAAGCCGCGGATCTGACTGCGCATCTTCTCACTAACCGCCAGTCCCGATGCATCATCACCAGCTCGATTGATTCGGAGTCCACTCGACAATTTTTCCATTGATTTCATGGCCTGCTGATTTACTACACCAAGCTGCCGATTCGCATTTATGGCGCTCATGTTGTGGTTTATAATCATGTTCTCTCCTTGAATTTAGATAGTGGGAGCATCCATGCTCCCATTCTCCTCCAAACCACGGATTGCAACCGGATATGGGACCAAGCGCGTCGCCCAAGCCGGCTCAATTCCATTGGAACGAGGAACTATTCCCGCCCTAGACGAGAATGGCACACCCGCCCGTGGTATGCTCAAGAAGATGCTTTTCAAAGATCAATAACCCTGCCTAAGTAGCCGAGCAAGTCCCATGGACGATTATAATACCTATAGGACTTCCCGGCAAGCTATTTTTCAACCTCAGCTACTGAAGTAACTGTAATACGCTTTGACCTCTCACATTCGCCTGAGCGAGCATGGCTGTACCGGCCTGCGTTAGAATCTGGTTCCGTGTATACTCAACCATTCCGGCGGCCATATCCAAATCTCTTATTCGGCTCTCGGAGGCTTGAAGGTTCTCGGCACCCACATCGATACCCTTAATGGCCATCTCCAGACGATTCTGATAGGCACCCAAATCGGCACGCTGCTTGTTCACTCGTTTCAGGGCCTCGTCCAGTACGCCTATGTTTCGATTAGCCTGGTCGGCCGTGCTAATAGAAATGAAAGTGTTGTTGTTGAACTGTCGCAAACCCAGGGCAGTGGCCGTCATTGTCCCGATGTGCACCTGCTCCCTTTGGTCCATGTTCGCCCCAATATGGAGCCACATCGAGGCTGTTGGCGCGTTAAGTCCTGTGAAGTTGGCAAAGCGACCGGTGAGCATGTTCATACCGTTGAACTGGGCATGCGATGCGATGCGGTCAATTTCATCCACAAGCTGTGACACCTCCACCTGAATCTGCATTCTGTCTTCCGCGGAATAGATACCGTTAGCCGCTTGAATGGCCAGTTCCCTAATTCGGATTAGCACCTCCGAGGATTCCTGTAAGTAACCTTCGGTGGTTTGGATGAATGAAACACCATCCGCGGCGTTACGACTTGCCTGCTGCAAACCCCGAATCTGAGCCCGCATTTTCTCGGAAACCGCCAAACCCGATGCATCGTCTCCGGCTCGCGAAATTCGAAGGCCGCTAGAGAGCTTCTCCATGGCTTTCATGGTTGCTCCATTGGCTACCTTCAGATTCCGTTGAGCGTTTAGGGCGCTCATGTTGTGGTTAATGATCATCTGATCCTCCGTGAATTGATAGTTTACGGGCATCCTTGCCCGTTTGTTACAGGCTTTCATTAGGTTCAAACGGAATCGAGCCTTATCGGCAGAATTCACCCGAACTTTAGAAATACCTTACGGCCAAATAATCGGTCTTCAATCTCCCAAAACTTGAGGAAAAACTTCGATTTTTCTAAAGTGACGGTGCGTTTTGCCGATTAGAAGTCTGCCGAATCCTGAAGCACTCCAACATCCCGATTATTATTGCGATTTTCTCCAAATTGATCACCCTGATTGAGGTTCTCGAATATCGGATACTTGGGCGGCGAGATAGGCCGCTATGCACGTAGAGGTTTGCTCATACTGGTTATTTCAAGAATAAACGGCCAAATTTAGTATGGCTTTGATCGCGGAGCATGAAATTCTACCGATCGAACGGGTTATTTCGGAGATAAAGGTTTCGAGTTCATCGTCCTCGTTTGGGGAGTCGACACGCATCACGCTTGGATGCTTCAAGCAGTCGTTTATAAGCATTCTATATTCGAGTGGTGTATCCTCCGGCTCAAAGTGTAGTGCAATCGCTACAAGATTATTGTGATTTTCAACAGTTTCATGGCGAACTATCTCGCCGGTCAGTTCAATATTTCTGCCAAAGGTTTGGCTGATTTGAACCCTTGCCTTCTTCCCGATCAGTGATACCGGATCGCCGAGAATTATGATTTTGAGTCCCGAGAACGAGATGTCCCGGAGCAGGCCGTTTTTTGGCGCATTGTCGATTCGCACTATATGGGTGCTGGATGCCAGGTTGAGCCGCCGCATATTGTTCGTATCGATGATAATCCTTTCCTCTTTGCGGCGCTTGGCATTGACGTTGGCATCCAGCATAGCGCCAAGAATCTCAATCAGGGTGTCCGGCGGCCGGTGAGTGTATTCCAACTGCGCGAAGTAAACTTCTTCATTGTCCCCATACTGCGTGAAACCAACTATCCGGCTGTGAACAATGAAGCTGATTGTATCGTTGCTATCCTCTTTCTGAAAGCAGTATCTCAGGTAAACCAATCTCGTTGTTTGCAGCTTTGCCAATACTTTATTGGATAGGGCAATAATTATTTTGGACCCACATAGGGATGAGGAGTAAACAACACAGGACCTCTGGCCGCCCTTGTACTTGAGATGGATTTGATTCTGCACCATGCGCAGAGACTTGGTGACATCCTTGGTAAAAGTGACATCTATTTTCTTATACTTATCGTAATAAGTGTCTAGCTGCTGGCTAGTGACAAAGGCCATGTATACCAGACTTTAAAACTGGGAGTCTACTGAGTCAATTGAATCACTCTTCCAAAGTCTCAGAATACTTGGTTTAATAAGTCAAAAAGAAATATGGCAATCCCGTACAAACCTACCCCAATTTGCCGATAACCTCGTCCATTTCGGCAATCAGTCTGAGAGCAATGCGCTCCATTTCTTCAGATTCTTCAGGTAGTACGGTGTTCCTTCCATCCCAGTCCTTTTCTCTTAGAAGCTCATCTATTATATAGAAACTTGTTAGAATGGAGATTTTTATGGGGTCTGCTATTCGAATGCGGCGCTTGGTTTCCTCAACCTTGTGTTTGAAATACCATAGTATACGCTTTAAATACGCCTCGTCTTCGTCGGCGCGAACGGAAAACGAGGTGCCAAGTACATCGATGTTGAGATGGCTGACTCCAGGCATTAGAAGATATCGAATTCGCTCTGGAAGCGATCATCATCGCCGGAATTGGCGTCTTCCGATTCGGCATTGTCCGGATGATGAATCTTCTCGTCGGGCACGGACTCCGTATTAGCAGGGGGTGGATTGTCGTCGCCGGCCTGGGAATCGGGGTTATTTTCGTGGTTGAGAGATTCTGCATCGGAATCAGTTTCATCCACGCCGGGGTTCGCACCATTTCCGGATTGCGCCTCGCTACCGGCATCATTCGGCGCATCTACCCGATCGAGCATATCGAAAACTCCCTGAAGCCCGGCCTCTATCTCCTCTTCATCGGCCATTCGGTTCGAAATCTCGTTTCCAAGCTCATCTAGCCGTGCTTCAAGCTCACTGACACGCTGCCTCAAATTGGCATTTTCCGCGCTCTGAACCCTCAAGGCGTCCACCACCTTACCCACTCGCAGCTCAAGTTCCCTTACCTGTGCAAGACTAATCACTCAATGCCTCCTAACTTTCCATCCTTCTGTGCAGGGTAGAAAAAGTCAAGCTTATCAACTCTGAATTTCCAGGCCCTTCCTCGCGGTATTGAGCAGGATTTTGAAGGATGCCGGATCCTCGATGGCCATGTTCGCGAGGGCCTTTCTGTTGATTTCCACCCTCGATTTGCTTAAGCCGCTGATAAACCTAGAGTAGTTCAGTCCCTCTGTTCGGGTTGCCGCGGAAATACGGGCAATCCACAACTGGCGAAAAGCTCGCTTCCTAACCCTGCGATCCCTATAGGCATATTGCCCGGCTCTGCGCACGGCGTCCTTGGCAACTCGAGTGAGCTTGCTGCGCCGGCCCCGGTATCCCTTCGCTCGATTCAGTATCCTCTTTCTACGATTCTTTCGTCTTGTACCATCTACAGCCTTGGGCATTGTACTAGCTCCCCGCGTATGGCAGCATTCGTTTCAACCGGGGCGCTTCGGTTTTGCTAAGCACAACTCGATGACGAAGTTTTCTCTTTCTTTTGGGCGACTTCTTGGTTAGAATGTGCCTAGTACCCTGGCTTTTGTACTTGAACTTGCCGCTCGCGGTTATCTTGAATCTTTTGCTCGCGCTCTTCCTTGTCTTTATTTTCGGCATCTTATTACCCTTATCTCGTTGTTGTTCGCTGTTCCTTCTTCATGGATTTCGACTTCGGTGAGAGCAGCATGGACATGAAGCGCCCTTCCATCCTGGGAGGGCTGTCCACTTTATAGCTGTTCTCGTTAAGGTGCTCCAGTATCTTATCCAGTTTTGCCTTCCCAAGCTCGGTGTGCGCAAACTCTCTGCCGCGAAACCTGACGGTTACCTTAACCTTGTTTCCCTGCTCTAGAAATTCCTGCACATGTCTTGCCTTGAAATCCATATCGTGCTGTTCTATTTTTGGCTGCATTCTCACTTCCTTCAGACGAACCTGGCTGGCATTTCTTCTCTGCTCTCTGGATTTTTTCTCAAGTTCATATTTGTATTTGCCGTAGTTAAGCAGCTTACAGACAGGGGGCCGGGCCTGGGGAGATACCTCAACCAAATCCAAATCCAAATCCCGTGCCATATCTATTGCATCAATAGTTGATACTATTCCGGCCTGATTACCGTTCTGGTCGATTAGCCGGATCTCTCTTTCGCGGATCTCTCCGTTGATTCGCATATCTTTAGCAGCCAATATTCCTCCTTAACGCGTTTAGCCAAGTTATCATGTTTGCCTATTTTTTCATAGGTGGAATCCGAAGTTTCCAATTGAAAAAGGGAATATATCCATAATAGCCGGCATTTGTCCATACGCTGAAGTTATTCCGCGATAAGGCTCTGGATAATCTCGCGGGGCGTTTGCGCCGGAAGCGAGTTTGCCCATCTCATTGCTGCTGCCGCGGCTTGGAATCAGGCTGCATTGGGCCTGCAAGTTTTATCAAATGCCGTTTGTGCCAAGAAGTTTCTGAACCAAGCCACAGTCTACTAATTGAGAACCTATGAACCTGTCAAACGCAAATGCGATAGGTTCGCCCCTGGGGGACCAGTGAAACTCCGATAAAATCAAAGGCCGGCACGGAAACACGCGGGAGAGTTCTAACGGGTATGAGTTTTCACGAAGAGGCACAGAAGCAGCTTTATTTGGTTTTAATTCACTTCTGATATATAGAAGTAATAAATGTGATATTATAGTATAATAAGTGCATTGCAAGGAGTTTCATATGCTAAGAAATGTCTATTCCGCTTTAGCCTTGGCGCTGGCTCTGTCC
>Ga0209680_1000018_pt1 | contig 57021 bp, 47 predicted proteins | sample WorMetLIZISLAND1_FD_187413 | JGI IMG/M metagenome (GOLD analysis project Ga0209680, IMG submission 187413) | Marine gutless worms symbiont microbial communities from Max Planck institute for Marine Microbiology, Germany - Olavius loisae LIZARD... ... | reverse complement strand
AGTTTCCGCAGCGCGGGCAGAAGCGGCCAGTGCGGCCTTACCTTTTCCTCGTTCGGAAACCGCTCCATCAACTCAATAAGCGGGATACCTGTGCCAGGGGCTTCCTTCAATATGGCAGATGTAGGGCCTCATATTTGCGCTGTCAAGTATATAATGACCAAACTATACCGTCGCCGGCGTCCGGTTATGGTCCGGCTCGGTCAGCATCAGCATGGTCGTCATCCGGGATATCCGGGTCGAACAGCAGACCCTAGGTGCGTCGGAAGGAGAGACCTCCGGCTTCGGTTGGAAGAAGGTCACGGCGGCCAGATGGCTGCCGGACCGGTGGATGGGTTGGGTTATTTTCAGCTACCAGCTATTAGTAGCCAGCGGGTAGGCCGGTGGTGGGCGTAGATCACCCTATCGTGGTCTGTGTCAACACTCCATCGGCGACGCTTTGCCCCGCGGCGAAGTCCAGGGTCCCCTCGTAGATAGCGAGGCCGGTAATAGCGGCCGTTACGCCACTGGTGGTCACCGTGCATAGGGCGCGCACGTCGTCCAAATCGGTGATGCCGCCGGAGGCGATGACGGGGATCGAGATGGCTTCCGCCAGGGTACGTGTGGCCTGTACGTTGGGACCTACTAGCATACCGTCCCTGCCGATATCAGTGTAGACGATAGCGGATACCCCGTCTGCTTCGAAGCGCTGGGCGAGGTCTATTACCGGATGTTCAGTAAGCTCCGTCCAGCCTTTGATGGCTACCCGTCCTTCCTTGGCGTCCAGACCCACGATGATGTGACCGGGGAAGGCCCGGCAGGCGCGGGTCACGAATTCCGGTTCCTTGACCGCCTGAGTGCCAATGATGCAATAAGAAACCCCGGTATTCAGGTAGGCGGCGATGGTGGCCTCGTCACGAATGCCGCCACCGACCTGGATGGACAGCTCGGGATAGCGTGCGACGATGGCGCGGATGGCAGCGTCGTTTACCGGCTTTCCGGCGAAGGCCCCATTCAGGTCTACTAGGTGCAAACGGCGGGCACCTGCATCGACCCAACGCTCGGCCATCCGCACTGGATCTTCGGAGAAGATGGTCTCCTTATCCATACGGCCCTGGCGCAAACGCACACAGCGCCCGTCTTTGAGATCGATGGCTGGGATTAATAACACCGCAATGTCACCTGTAGAGACATCTTTTAAATAAGTCGGTCTTTCAACGCCTTCTCAGCGCCTTCATTTCTTGAGCGCGTGATATCCTTTTTCCCCAAGCGTCAGGCGATTAAACGCTCTGCACGCTCTATGCGACGACAATATGCTGTATAGTCTAGACCTGCCAGAAAATGCTTGACCAAGCTATCAAGCAGCGCTCGTGGATCGCTCTCTGCTTCGCTACGGCGAATTCGATAAGCGCGCGTTGCTGAACGTCTCAGTTGTGGGGCTTTGGTTGTCATGGTCATTTGCCGTCCGATGCCAGCCGATGGGCTAGGCGCGTGGGTTCGGGCAAGCGATAGCAAGTGGTACAGGCGAGGACATAGTCCAGCGCCGTCTCCAGGCCGATCCGGTGTCCCACGGACACATAGACCGGCCGCACATTATTGCGCGTGCGTAACAGGGCGCCGATTATCTCGCCCTGGTACCGTAGCCAAGTCTGCGCCCCTTTTTCCGGGGTAAGGGGTCCGTGCTCCCCAATAAGCCGTGATTTGGCGATGCCGATGCTCGGCAGGTCGGTGAGCAGTCCCAGGTGACAGGCCAGACCGAAGCGGCGTGGGTGGGCATAGCCCTGACCGTCACACAGGAGCAGGTCTGGTCCGACCCGCAGTTTGGTGAGGGCCTTGAGGGCTGCTGGGATTTCGCGGAAGGACAGGAGCCCCGGTATATAGGGAAAGCTAGTGGGGCAGCGTGCCAGGGCGTGTTCCAGGAGTTCGAGTCCAGGAAAGTGCAACACGACCACCGCAGCCCGGGTTATTTTTCCCGCTTCATCGAACCCGATGTCGAGACCGGCGACGGTTTTGATCGGCGCGAAGTCGTCCTGTCTCACCAGCCGTTCGCGGAGCTGATCCTGAATGGCCCGCGCATGGGAGGGGGTCACGTTCCAGGGGTGGAGGTTCTTCAATGGTCCTGTGACCAGGTTTGCATGATCTTGTGCAATCCAGCAGGCGACGCGACTCTCCCGTAGGGACGAAAAAGGGTAGTGGTTAAATCAGGTGGCGTGGCTGTATGACGTAATGACTCAAGCCCCCACTGCTTTTGCTATCCCTGGCGCTTACTCATAACATTTGGGGTTCACGAAAAATCCTCACAATCGCCCGTGTTCAGACAAATATCAACAGCCACTAGATCGCGTACCCTGAGCCACCGAGACGCCAGGACTGCCGGGAGAGACTTCAATCCCGGGACGAGCCCACGATCTCGTGGGCGAGGTCCACCACCCGATTCGCCATGTCCATATACTCCTGCCGATAGTTGACGAGGAGCCCTTCGCTGGAGGCCCAATAGTCCCTACCGGAGACGCCGTGCTCGTGTTCGTATGCGATGAACTGCTTTTGCATCTCGAGCATCTTGTCGATCAGGGTTTGTTTCTTTTGCTTCAAGGCCGTGATGTCGCTCATGGCTTTCTCCCAAATGATTTTCTACTGTTTGGATCTGCTCGGCCTTTCCAGAGTATGCCGAAATACCAATTTAACATGTAAATGCCGGAATCGGTCAACAGGGGCGGTATTCCTCTCCAGGGTGAGCGCGCATGCGGTTCGCGCCTCTTCGCAGTGCCATCCTCAAGATCTACCGTACCCACCGTGTCTTACGCTCTAGATTCCAGTACCCTTTTCCGGAATGGCGTTGTTGTCAGGTCATGCGGTCCTGCCTGCCCGTTTGCGTTCGTGCTCCTTGAGGTGGCGCTTGCGAATACGGATGGTGCCGGGTGTGATTTCTACCAGCTCGTCGTCCCCGATGAATTCCAGGGCCTGCTCCAGGCTAAAGCGTAGCGGCGGGGTGAGTAGGATGTTGGCATCAGACCCCGCCGCGCGGATGTTGGTGAGCTGTTTGGCCTTGAGGGGATTGACGATGAGGTCGTTGGCGTGGGAGTGGATACCCACCACTTGGCCCTCGTAGATTTCTTCCCCCGGCGAGATCATCATGCGGCCGCGTTCCTGTAGGTTGAATAAGGCGTAGCCTAAGGCCTTGCCTTGACTGTTGGAAATCAGGGTGCCGTTGCGGCGTGAGGCGATTCCCCCCTTCGGGTGGGTGGGACCATAGTGGTCGAAGACATGATATTTGAGACCGGTACCCGAGGTCAGGCTCATGAATTCTGTCTGGAAGCCGATCAGCCCGCGGGATGGAATCTCATAGTCGAGACGCACCCGGCCCTTGCCGTTCGGCAGCATGTCTTTGAGTTCTCCACCGCGCTCGCCGAGGGCCTGCATGACGGCCCCTTGGCTCTGCTCTTCTAGGTCCAGGGTGAGCTGCTCGTAGGGCTCGCAGAGCTTCCCGTCGATCTCACGGAAGATAACCTGGGGCCGGGAGACCGCAAGCTCGTGGCCCTCGCGGCGCATATTCTCCAGCAAGACCGACAAGTGCAGCTCACCGCGGCCGGACACCCTGAATCGATCCGGATCGTTGCCGGCCTCTACCCGCAAGGCCACGTTGTGGATGAGCTCGCGTTCGAGGCGTTCCTTGATCTGCCGTGAGGTCAGGTACTTACCTTCCCGGCCGGCGAAGGGCGAGGTGTTGGCCTGGAAGGTCATGGTCACCGTGGGTTCGTCCACCGTTAGCGGCGGTAGTGCCTCTACCTGCTCCGGGTCACACAGGGTATCGGAGACGTTGGGGGTCTTGATGCCGGTCAGGGCTACGATGTCCCCTGCCTGGGCGGAGGAAGCTACCTGGTGGCGTTCCAGTCCCAGGTAACCGTAGACTAAGCCGATCTTGGTCTGATGGTGGTTCCCATGCGCCTTGACCAGCGTGACCTGCTGGTTGGGTCTGGCACTGCCGCGCCGGATGCGGCCCACGGTAATGGGGCCAACAAAGGGGCTATAGTCCAGGGTTGAGATCTGCATCTGAAAGGGGCCTTCCGTATCCACCGCGGGTGCCGGGCAGTGCTGGACAATGGCCTCGAACAGGGGTTGCATATCGCCCCCTCGTATCCCGTCGTTTGGTCCGGCATAGCCACCGATGGCTGAGGCATAAACGATGGGAAAGTCCAGCTGCTCGTCGCTGGCACCGAGCCGGTCGAAGAGATCGAAGACCTGATCGATCACCCAGCCGGGACGCGCCCCCGGCTTGTCTATCTTGTTGACTACCAGGATGGGCTTGAGTCCATGCGCAAAGGCCTTCCGAGTCACGAATCTGGTCTGGGGCATGGGGCCTTCCTGGGCATCCACAAGGAGCAGTACCGAATCTACCATCGACAGGACCCGCTCCACCTCCCCGCCGAAATCCGCGTGTCCAGGCGTGTCGACGACATTGATCCGGTAATGGTGCCAACGAATCGCCGTATTCTTGGATAGGATCGTGATGCCCCGTTCCTTCTCCAGGTCGTTAGAATCCATCACCCGTTCCACCGGGCCGAAATGTTCTCCCAGGGTCCCGGACTGCTGAAGCAGGCGGTCCACGAGGGTAGTCTTGCCATGATCCACATGGGCGACGATGGCGATGTTTCTGAGTTTTTCGATCACTGCTGGGGCTTCCTATCTTATAGTTATATTGATGCATTAAACACCCAAATTCGAAGATGGGCGATCCGTAAAGCGGTAAGAGACTGTCTGAAAAAGGGCTGTAGGCCGGAGAAGGGGAAACGACGAATCTCGTGTATCCACACGCATCAATTTTCGCGTAGATTAGCCCGTAGATACTTTGTTCCCGAGCCAGTCCAATTTAAGTGTCGATCGACAAAAGATTGTCTGTGATGCATAGAGTTGGCTTAATCGGCAGCCGTTCCGGTCAGTGTGTAGAAGCGACAGCTTCGAAGGGTGTTCGGTTCTCAAGCATGGCGTAGAAGGCATGCAGCAGTTTACGCATGATGGCACAGATGGCCTGAAGCTTCTTGAATCCGCGTTTTTCGATGAGCTGAGGTAGTAGAGTAGGCCGTGAATTGGGATCATGGCGTACTGCATGCAGCGGTTGCCGGCTCTGGAGAGGCGGTTTTTTGTTGACACTGAAGCCGGACTGGAGCTGTAGCGGATCAAGCCTGGCCATGGTGCTCCACTGCCTGGCCTGCATCTCCTCGGGGTTCACCGAGAGTTGAATAGCGCGGGCGTCGGCGATGCCGGTGACGCTGATGAGCAGGTCCAAGGTGTCTTGGAGCAGCTCGTCGGTGTCGATGAGGACGCGGGTTTTGGACCTCGTGCAAGGCTCGGACCAGGGCCAGATGGGCGGTGTTCTTGAACTCACGGGGTATCCAGTTCACCCCTCGCGGTTGATCGCCATGGTCACGGTTTCATGGCTGACACCGATTCCGGCGCTCTTCATGTTCTGGTTCTCCAAATGGCTTGAATCGGTCAGGTTCGTGACTTGGTCTCTCGACCCTGAACCCGCGCTGACCAACCTTGTGTATGCAGGCTCACGAGCTTAACTCCCGGCCCCGGATACTTTTCTGGTATTTGCGAAGAGGGCGGGAAGCCGATCCACGGACCGGCTCAAAGCTTGAGGATGGACGGCTTGCCCGGGTACTCGCTATCACTCCCCCTTATACCCCTTCTTTGGTTTTCCCTCGGGGAGGGTGGACGTAGGGTAGGGTGCTGGTTTGAGCGCGGTAGCCCTTAATAAACGGATTAGTGACGCTGATCGTCATGTCGGGGTACTTCAGTTCTGTCCCACTATCTACCGCAGCACAGCTGCACCACAATTGAGCGGCATGTCTGACGCCAAACGGACAAGCAGGCAGGGTGTAGCTGAGCCGATCCTAATTTCTTAAGTGTTAGGAGAGATGGCACGGGAAGTGCAATATAGCTTCCTATGAGCATTTGCAGTCTTGTCGTTCAAACTCGCCCCGAACGGGTGCAGACAGTAGAGCAGAGGTTGCTGGTGCTGCCTGGCGTGGAGATTTACGGTGGCCAGGCGGAGGGCAAACTGATCGTGACGGTAGAAGATGTGGGCCAGAGGGAGGTTGCCGATACCCTTGAATCCATCAATGGCGTGGCAGGTGTCATCAACACCGTCCTGATCTACCACTATGGTGGAGACGATTTAGCGGAAGTGGAAGAGAGTCGATCATGAAAATTACTCGGCGTGCATTCATCAAATCCCAGGCCGCTATGGTGGCCGCCGCCGCGGCAGGGGTCACCCTGCCGGTAAGCATCACCGCCGTCGCGGTAGAAGGCGACGAGGGGGGTGCGCTGGGACAAGGCCCCGTGCCGTTTCTGCGGTACCGGTTGCAGTGTCCTGGTGGGGGTCAAGGATGGCAAGGTCGTAGCCAGCCAGGGGGATCCGGATGCCCCGGTCAATCGGGGCCTCAACTGCATCAAGGGATATTTCCTACCGAAGATCATATACGGTAAGGGCCGGCTTACCCAGCCCCTCCTGCGTAAAAAGAACGGTCAATTCGCCAAGGACGGGGATTTCGAGCCCGTTTCCTGGGACGAGGCGTTCGACGTCATGGCTACCAAGTGGAAGGAGGCCATTGCCAAGGACCTGCAGGACAATGCGGGCAAGCCGGTAGACCAGCTAACCTCTCGAGTGGCCATGTTCGGCTCCGGCCAGTGGGCGGTGTGGGAGGGCTATGCCGCCTCCAAACTCATGAAGGGGGGGCTGCGCTCCAACAACCTGGACCCCAACGCCCGCCACTGTATGGCCTCCGCCGTGGTGGCCTTCATCCGCGCCTTCGGGATTGATGAGCCTATGGGCTGTTACGACGACCTGGAGCACGCGGATGCTTTCGTGCTCTGGGGTGCCAACATGGCCGAGATGCACCCCATCCTGTGGTCCCGCCTGACCGACACTCGCCTGACCAAGCCAGGATGTGAGGTCCATGTGCTCTCCACCTTCGAAAACCGCTGCTTTGAGCTGGCGGACAACCCCATTGTCTTCACGCCTCATACGGATCTGGTGATCCTTAACTACATCGCTAACTATATCATCCGGAATAAAGCCTACAACCAGGCATTCATCGACCGGCACGTGAACTTCACCAAGACCCCCACGGACATCGGCTACGGCTTGCGCCCGGAGCATCCGTTGGAGCGCAAGGCCGCCAATGCCGGGCATGGCAAGCTGACCAAGATCGGCTTCGAGGAATATGCCGCGTCCGTCGCGCCCTATACCCTGGAGAAGGCCCATGTGATGTCCGGTGTGCCCAAGGAGCGCCTGGAGCGCTTGGCTAAGCTGTACGCGGACCCGAACAGGAAGGTCGCCTCCTACTGGACCATGGGCTTCAATCAGCACACCCGCGGGGTGTGGGCCAATGGGCTCCTGTACAACGTACATCTGCTCATGGGCAAGATCTCCGAGCCAGATAACAGCCCCTTCTCCTTGACCGGTCAGCCCTCGGCCTGTGGTACGGCGCGGGAAGTGGGGACCTTCGCCCATCGCCTGCCGGCGGATCTGGTGGTGAAGAAGCCTGAGCACCGCGCCTTTTCCGAGCGGGTCTGGCAGCTGCCGGAAGGGACCATCAACGGCAAGGTGGGCTATCACGCCGTGCTCATGCAGCGCATGCTCAAGGACGGCAAGATGAATTGCTACTGGCAGCTGTGCAATAACAACATGCAGGCTGGGCCCAACATCAACGATGAGATGTATCCCGGCTGGCGCAATCCGGACAACTTCATTACCGTCTCCGACCCCTATCCGACGGTCTCCGCCCAGGCAGCAGATCTGGTCTTGCCCACTGCCATGTGGGTGGAGAAGGAGGGTGCCTACGGTAACTCCGAGCGGCGCACCCAGTTCTGGCGCGAGCAGGTCGCGGCGCCGGGGAGGGCTAAGTCGGACCTGTGGCAGATCGTGGAATTCGCCAAGCGCCTCAAGGCCGAGGAGGTGTGGCCCCAGGAGTTAGTCGATAAGAAGCCCGAGTACCGTGGCAAGACCCTCTACGATATTCTCTTCGCCAACGGCACGGTCGACAAGTCCCCCTATGGGGGAGAAATCCTCGATGACCGCGGTAATGTATACCAAAACCACGAGAGCGCGCACTTTGGCTACTATATCCAGAAGGGCTTGTTCGAGGAGTACCGGTGCTTCAATTCAGCGCCCGACATCCCCAAGAAGGGCCATGAAATGGCCCCCTTCGACACCTACCACAAGGTCCGCGGCCAACGCTGGCCGGTGGTCAACGGTAAGGAGACTCTGTGGCGTTTTCGGGGCGGCTATGATCCCCACGTGGCAGGTGATCGTACGGCCGTCGATTTCTACGGCAACCCGGACGGTCGGGCCAATATCATCTTTGCCCCCTATGAGCCGTCGGTAGAGAGCCCGGATAAGGAATACGACCTATGGTTGTGCACCGGACGGGTGCTTGAGCATTGGCATTCTGGCTCCATGACTAGGCGGGTGCCGGAGCTCTACCGGGCCGTTCCGGACGCGGTGCTCTTCATGCACAAAAAGGATGCCAGGAAGCGCAAGCTCAGAGACGGCCAGATGGCTAAGATCACCACCCGTCGCGGCGAGATCACGGCCCGGGTCGAGACCCGCGGGCGCAACCGTCCACCAGAGGGCTTAGTCTTCATCCCCTGGTTCGACGCCTCCCGATTGGTGAACAAGCTGATCCTGGATGCCACCGACCCACTGTCGAAACAAACGGATTTCAAGAAGTGCAGCTGTAAGGTAGCCAAGGTGTAGGGGCGGGCCTTGTTTTCGCCTGATGAGGGGATAGTTATTCAGTTGTCAATAATAACGTCCCCTGATAACCAGATGGTGATCGTGCAAGATTGAGCATAGGAAATCCAATAACAGCAATGAAACCGCAAGGGGCCACCCGCCGCCGGATCTTGGGTGATCTGCTCAAGACCGCCTGCGGCGTCGGCTTGTTCGGCTTAGGGCTAGGTCTCTATTCCAATCGGGCCTCGTCGCTGCCCGCATCTGCCGTCTGTCCGCCGGGGGCAATCCCGGAGGATGCTTTCAACGGGGCCTGTATCCGCTGTGGATTCTGCGTGCACGGTTGCCCCTACGACATCCTCTATCTAGGCCGGGTGGGTGAAGACATCCCGACCGGAACCCCATACTTCATCGCTCGCCAAGGGGCTTGTGAGATGTGCGAGGACATCCCCTGTATGCCCCCAGGCATGGAATACGACCATGCCGGGGAGGGCCGGATTGGGAAAGGAAGTCCCGCAGCACCCTTCTCCGACAAATTTACGGCAAAAGATAGTTCCGGTGGGTATGCAGCACATCGCGTGAGGGTGTGACAATTCAATTAAAGAATATACCGAGGCAATAGAGAACGAGATGAACAAGACCACAACAGTACTAACCATATTCCTTGCTGCCACCGGCCTGGGCAGGACGACGCCTACGTTCGCGCTCGATTCCCTGCGTGGTGCCGCTATCGAAAAGATGTCCGCACCGCCGGCAAGGCAGAAGATCGATGTGGTCGAGGGTGGTATCGAGCGTACCTTTGAGCAGCAGCCGCCTTTGATCCCTCACAAAATTGAGAACTATAGACTTAACCTGCGCCAACATGGCTGTCTGCTGTGTCATAGCAAGGCAAGGGCCGAGCAGGAAAACACCAAGCCGCCCTCCGCTAGCCATTTCGTCGATCGAGATGGCAACAAGCTGGGAAAATTCTCTTCACGGCGTTACTTCTGCACCCAGTGCCACGCGGTGCGGATAAAAGGCGAGCCGCTAGTCGAGAGCACCTTCGAGGGTATCAGGTAACACCGGGGCGTCACGCAAGTAAGATACCAGAGGGATAGTGGTATATTTCAGAAGTAATAGAGTAAAGTAGTTCGTTCGTAATCGTTCAAATTTCTACGGTTTTTACTATTTACCTGGTACTTGAACTCCAACAATCATCTCCAGAATAACGCAGTAGGTCTTGCACGACCATCTCAGTGCTAATTCAACCAAATGGTTTCAACGATGATTATTGAAACGAGAATACGTGCTTGCCGTAAATCTCACAGCAAAGAACCTGCGGAAAGTAGCACAAATGGGTATTGTAATCCACAATATCATTGTAAAATCTGTGGTGCTCACAGCGTACTTGAGCCCCGATTACACCTGTGGTGATTGGAGTGATAAGACAAGCCGAATACAGCGACTGGAAGGCGTATTAATCCATCATTCCAGATGAGCAGCACCGTCCTGTAGGTAAAGAAATAGGAGAAACGGCCCATGTTGAGAGATGGAATAATACCTGATGCCGGCATTTAACACGCTTCGTATGTAAGACCTTATCTTCTCCCAAATGCAGTCGTATGTATGAGGTTTGTTATAAGACTCTTCCCGCACCGCTACAATACGAAGTTGTTGCTATCTGTTGGCCAATATCCAATTTATCTATACTCAACCACTGCTAGCAGAGGTTAAAGCATGGCTATAACCAGTCTGAATCTGGGCGACACCAACACGGAAAGCTTCTGCATCTCCTGTCACGAGATGAAAGAGAATGTCTATGCGGAATATATGGACACCAATCATTATGTCAACCGTACCGGGGTACGGGCTACTTGTCCCGATTGCCACGTGCCGCGGGAAGGGATTGAAAAATTCGTGTGCAAGCTGCAAGCCAGTCGGGAAGTTTATCACCATCTACTGGGCACCATCGATACCCCCGAAAAGTTCGATGCCAGGCGCATGAAGCTGGCTGGAAATGTCTGGCACATCATGAAGGACACCGACTCACGGGAATGTCGTAACTGTCACGAAGTCCTGTCCATGGATTATGACAAGCAGGAACCGCGCAGCGCTAAGCGTCACGAGCAGGCTGAAGAAGATGGCCTGACCTGTATTGACTGTCACAAGGGCATTGCCCACAGGTTGCCGGCGGAATATCACCCGGAGCAAGACATTCCTGGCAAAAGCATTTACTACGACAAGGCCAATACATCGCTCTAGAATGCATGGTAGGGTGGCTGTATAGCCCGTGCTCAACATCTGTGTTTGTTGGGTACCCCGCAATCCAAAGATATGGTTCGTTGTGTTCACCACATCATTGATGCTGGTTCGCGGTGGGGGTTGGTGTAGTCCTGAATCCTGCTACGGTATACCACGCTTACCGTATCCTAACGGGATTTGCCTAGCCTACACTGCCGACAATTGGTCAAACTAGGACACGCTCAATGCGGTCCAGGGCCTGTTCTAGATTCTCCCGATTGGTGGCGATGGAGATGCGCACGTGCCCGGCAAGGCCGAAGGCGGAGCCGGGGACTAGGGCGACACCAGCCTGTTCGATCAGGAACTCCGCTAAGTCCAGGTCGTTGCGTACCGTACTGAGCATCTTGATCAGTCCTTTCACCTGCGGGAAGACATAGAAGGTGCCGTCGGTAGGCAGGCACTGGACGCCGGGCATGCAATTGAGGCGTTCCACCACATAGTCGTGGCGCTCTCTGAAGGCCGCGGTCATAGTCCGGATACAGCCCTGGGGACCTTCGAGTGCCGCTTGGGTAGCTACCTGAGAGATGGAAGTGGGATTAGAGGTACTTTGGGATTGCACCTTCTTCATGGCCTTGATGACCTCCTGGGGACCACCGGCATAGCCGATGCGCCAGCCCGTCATCGCGTAGGCCTTGGAGACGCCGTTGAGTACCAGGGTGCGCGGTGCTAGATCAGGACAGGCGTGGAGGATGTTGACGAAAGGTTCATCGACGATCCACCGGATGTGCTCGTAAATGTCGTCGGTCGCTATGATAGCGCGCGGAAATTCTCGCAGTACCTTGCCGAGATCGGTGAGTTCTCCGCGGGTATAGGCTATGCCGGTAGGATTCGATGGGCTGTTGATAACCACCAGTTTGGTCCGCCTGGTCATGGACGCTTGCAGTTGATCAGGGGTGATCTTGAACTTGCGATCAGCCCCGGCGTGTACCAGCACCGGGGTACCCGCAGCCAGGATGGCCATATCCGGGTAGGAGACCCAATAGGGGGTCGGGATGATGACCTCGTCGCCTGGATCCAGAATGGCTTGGGCTAGGTTGTAGAAACTCTGTTTGGCACCGCAGGAGACCAGGATTTGGTCCGGGGTATACGCGAAGCCGTTCTCGCGCTGGAATTTGGCGATGATCGCCTGTTTGAGTTCCGGGGTACCATCCACCGCCGTGTATCTGGTAAAGTCGTTTTTGATGGCGGCAATAGCTGCCTCTTTGATGTGACCGGGTGTATCAAAGTCCGGTTCCCCGGCACCGAGTCCTATGACATCCTTACCGGCGGCGCGCAGTGCCTGGGCACGGGCCGTGATGGTGAGGGTAGGGGAGGGCTTGACAGCCTGTACGCGGGCGGAAAGCTTGATGTTCATGCTAAGGGGTCTCTCGGTGCTTGTCATTTGGATCGGGTGGCGCCTTGGTGTTGGGCACTCAAACTATCAATGATACCCAAAGCTCGGACCTGGAGCACAGGGGAAGATGTGGTCGACTAGGGCAGGCGCGTATAGACATACCTAGTGGATGCACCGGGCTTTGGGACCGGAGATTCCAGGAAACGAGCAAGAAGATGAGGGCCCTGCAGGACTTGTTCGAAGCCCAATGGGGCAAGCTGATGGAAAGCTTAGTGGAAGATGGAGAGAGCTATGAGCTCGACATCATCGCGTAACTGGGGGCGGTGGCCTACCTGCGCGCCGAGCCGGCGAGCGACTAGCATGCTCGAAACCAGGGGTTATTCGTGATTCGGGTCACCGGCGACAGCGCTTCCATCGTCCATCTCATGGATTTCCAGCCCCGGCAGTTCAGATAGCGCCGGCATCTTATGGTGGGTACCTCACCCAAGGCCTTCGTACTCGAATCCAGCTTCGCCCCCGCCGGGGATCAGCCGCAGGCAATCCGGCGGTTGGCGGCAGGTCTGAACGACGGCGAGGCGAATATGACGTTGCTCGGAGTGACCGGCTCGGGCAAGACCTTTACCATCGCCAATCTGATCGCGCGGGTCCAGCGCCCGGCCCTCATTTTAGCCCCCAACAAGACCCTGGCGGCCCAGCTCTATGGGGAGATGCGGGAATTCTTTCCGCGCAATGCAGTAGAGTACTTCGTCTCCTACTATGACTACTACCAGCCCGAGGCCTATGTAGCTGCTAGCGATACCTATATCGAGAAGGATGCCTCCATCAACGAGCACGTCGAGCAGATGCGCCTATCGGCTACCAAGGCCCTGTTGGAGCGCCCGGACGTCATCATTGTTGCCACCGTCTCCTCGATCTATGGCCTCGGCGACCCCGATGCCTACCTCAAGATGGTCCTGCACCTCTCCCGCGGTGACCTGCTCGACCAGCGGGCCCTGCTGCGGCAGCTGGCCAATCTCCAGTACCGGCGTAACGAGGTGGAGTTGCACCGAGGGACCTACCGGGTGCGTGGGGGCGTGATCGACATCTATCCGGCGGAATCGGATGACGAGGTGGTCCGCGTAGAGCTGTTCGATGACGAGATCGAGGCTATCTCCCTCTTCGATCCCCTAACCGGCGAGGTGATGTGCAAGGTCCCGCGTTACACGGTCTTTCCCAAGACCCACTATGCGACCCCGCGGGAGACAATCCTGAACGCGGTCGAGCAGATCAAGCAGGAGCTCAAGGAACGCCTGGACTGGCTGCGGGAGCACAACAAGCTGGTGGAGGCCCAACGCCTGGAACAGCGCACTCTGTTCGACCTGGAAATGATGTTGGAAGTGGGTTACTGCTCGGGGATCGAGAATTATTCCCGTTACCTCTCCGGCCGTTCCGCCGGCGAGCCGCCACCGACCCTTTACGACTATCTGCCCGCCAATACCCTGATGGTGATTGACGAGAGCCACGTGACTGTGCCCCAATTAGGGGCCATGTACCGCGGCGACCGCTCGCGCAAGGAGAACCTGGTGACATACGGATTCCGGTTGCCCTCGGCGTTCGACAACCGACCCTTACGCTTCGAGGAGTTCCAGGCCCGCCAACCCCAGACCGTCTATGTCTCGGCCACCCCGCGCGAGTTCGAAATCCAACACTCGGGGGCGGTGGTGGAACAGGTCGTGCGCCCCACCGGCCTGGTCGATCCCGCGGTGGAGGTACATCCTGCCCTGACCCAGGTAGATGACCTGCTCTCGGAAATCCGGATCCGCGTTGCTCGTCACGAGCGGGTCTTGGCCACCACCTTGACCAAGCGCATGGCTGAGGATCTGACTGACTATCTGGACGAGCATGGCGTGCGCGTACGCTACCTGCACTCAGACATCAATACCGTCGAGCGGGTAGAGATCATCCGCGACCTGCGTCTGGGGGAGTTCGATGTACTGGTGGGGATCAACCTGCTGCGCGAGGGGCTCGACATGCCGGAAGTCTCCCTGGTGGCCGTCTTGGACGCGGACAAGGAGGGCTTTCTGCGCTCGGAGGGCTCACTGATCCAGACCATTGGACGGGCTGCGCGCAACGCCAACGGCGAGGCCATTCTCTATGCCGACGAGATAACCGGTTCCATGCAGCGCGCCATCGACGAGACCAAGCGCCGGCGCGCCAAGCAGATCGCCTTCAATGCCGAGCATGGTATTATCCCCCAGACCATCCGCAAGGCGGTAGCGGATATTCTGGAAGGTACTACTCCCAGCGCGGCCACTTGGTCCTGGGGGCGGGCTCAGGAATACGCCAAGGTAGCGGAGGAAGTGGCCGAGTATGCTAGCCTGACGCCGGCGCAGATGACCAAGAAGATTAGGGCCATGAAAAAGGCCATGTACCGGCATGCTAAGGATCTGGAATTCGAGCAGGCTGCCGCCCTCCGCGATCATATCCGAGAGCTGCGGGATCGGGGGATTGCAGCGTGAGGGAAGTCAGTTTCACTCCGGTGCTTCGTAGTATTCCCTGCCTTTAGAAATCCCACAAAATTTCCCATAATTACCCTGAAATAAAGGTAGTGCATCCTGCGGTTCAGTCGTCGGGAGGTCTCTATGTCGGCGGCTACCTTTTCAACCTCAAAGCCAGAGCAACGGCCCGGCCTGGGTCATGTCGTAGGAGTTTCCGGCACTGAGCAGACACCGAACCGGCTTCTCAAGCCCATCGGTGAGGGCATGAAACTTGGTGGTCAACCCACCGCTTTTTTGGGCACACTGGCCGCGTGCCGATGGACCTTGATCACTGTGCTATCAATGAGAACTTCTTCATAATTAGATCCCTTTACTAGCTTCTCGAGCACTCGGGACCACACACCACGCTTCTGCCAACACGCGAAGCGATGGTATACGTTGTTCCAGTTTCCAAATTCTGCGGGAAGATCGCGTCACAAGGTAGGTGTCCTCGTTAGCCAAGCGCCGGGGAGAAAGTGTTGGTCGCACAGTGGCAGCAAAGCACTTGCTGCTCACCGAGGATTTTGCCAAGTGGCTGGAGATTAGCCCTCCGCCTGGATTCGAGAAAATGGAAAAGATCTCACCCCGGAGTTTTCCGTCGATCCTTGATGGACGTACAGGGATCCTTTTCTTCAAGGATTATTGGCAGCGCCGTGGAGGGCAATATAGTTTTTGGAGGTAAAGTATTATGTTGCGGAGCAAGCTGCGAAGCTTATTGGTCGCCCCCGTCGGGACCCTGGTTGTAGGCATCGGGAACTTCAATAAGTTTCGCCTATTTTTATAAGGCTATGTGCGTGGAATATCTGTCGGAGTATTGGAATACAGTGAACGATGACATGATGTTCGATGAGGTCCATCCTTCCTATCTTCTCTTGGGTCTGGTTTCTGTCGGAATCCTGATCCTGGCAACCTACCGACTCATCGGGTTGGCAAATTGGAGAAGACTCCTTAATCATGGTGAAATGCGTCGGAAGAGATAGTCTTCGATCTGTTTTCGGCGTTTGCCTGTGGGTAATTGGAACATGCCGTAGAGGACCTCCTGGCAAGTCATGGAAAAGATTGCAAGCGACGTGCCCTTGATCTCGATCTTCTCCAGCACAAGCGAATTTGGCCTGCAGCGATAGGCTCGAAGATTATATGGTAGTTGACAGGTCTCATAGGTTGCGTTGCTTCCACCCTTGGTACGGGCGTCTGTACCTATCCTCAGACAACGGCACGGGGCGGACTTACCGCGGCGGGTGATTGTGCGCGGTACCTGCCCTGCTCAGCTGGCTGTTATCACGCTTCAGAGATCATCGGTTACTAAGGGGATATCCTCAACTCCCGCGAATTATTTTCCGCATACGATCCGCCTGAGCAGTTGGTTTTGGGTGCGTGGATGCCACTCCCGCAAGTGCACTAAGCCCTTTTGCATCGCCGTCTCTAAGTTTTTCCAAGGCGGTAACCGCCGTGTTAAGGTTGGGACGATGACTGTCGCGAAGCGTTTTCAGACCATAATCGTCCGCCTGTTTTTAGCTGGCCTGCGAAAACTGAGCATTGATGACCTTTTCAACGAGAGTCCCCGGGTTGTGAGGAATTAAGCGCGGAAATTTACTTGTCCCCCAGTTCCCGAGAGTTTCACGTCCGGCACTGACAAGTAAAGCGGTCTGGAAATGCTTTTTGCTGTGTCCCTGTGCGGCGTGGCCGATTTCGTAGCCAATGACGAAGGCAAACTCGTCGTCTTTAAAGTTCTTGGTGAGCTTGCCTAGGTGCCAAGTCCTGTCAGATTATAGATACATTTTTTGATCATTTGACCAGGTTTGGCTGTTTTGTAGCAGTTCTTCATAGGTTGAAGGGATGGAATGTGGCCTAACGGCTTTTGGGGAATGTGCTGACTGTGGACCTGGACGTAGCGTTTGCTGGTATCGGCCAAGTGCTCGGCAGAATCGAAGCGGGCGATGGCCGAGGTATGTGTCGGTACAGAACTAGAACTGGGTGGCCGGTCGGCTGGCACTGGCCTGGGCGTGGAAGCGGTCGGTTAAACGTTATGCTGTTGTCGGTGAGGACCTGTGGGCGATGGTGGACGGCGCCATGTCGATCAGGTGCAGGAGGAAGCCGCTTGCGGACCGTGCTAACTTATGTTCCACGCACACCCAGCGGGTGGCACGATCAATGGCGACATACAGGTCGCTGCGGCGGTTGTGGTCCGGCATTTGAGGCAGGTACTTCACATCAATACGCACAAAGCCCACAATCCACAATATCATTGTGGAACCTATGGTTAGAAAAGCGGGACAGCTGCCACCCCTTAAAACCATGCCGAACCCCGTTGATCCCGAGCAGATACCAGTGTTGAAGGTGGGTGGATTATGCGCGTTTGTCTTCAGCACTGTCATCAAAGTTTGGATTTAAGTTGTTTTGAATAGAGAAACCCGAGAAGTTAGTGATCAGAATGAAGGGACATGCCGAATACTTTGGGATCTCAGACCACCCCGTATAAATACGACGGTGTAAAGCTTGGCCGTAGAAAATTCCCTCAAGGTAGCCATTTGGTCTTCTATCAGATTGGTACAAGAGATTGCATCGAGATCATTGGGTTTTGCATAAGAACATGGATGTTCCCTCCAGGTTTCTCTAGCGGTAGATCGCTTCGTTAACCGGATAGTATTAATCGAAAATGAAAGCCGTTTTTCTTGATCTAGAAACCCTAGGCGAAAACATTTCCACATCCAGCCTGCGGCAGGCACATGCCGACTGGGATTTTCACCTCCGGACGGAAATGGGACAGGTATCGGAGCGGATTACGGATGCAACCATCCTAGTCTGCAACAAGGCCATCATTTCAAGCGAAGCGATGCGGCATGCGAAATCCCTCAAGCTCATCTGTGTAATCGCAACGGGTACCAACAACGTCGCTCTGGCTGCCGCCAGGGATTTGGGCATTGTGGTGACCAATGTCACCGGCTACGGTACGGCATCTGTGGTGCAGCATGTATTCGCACTGCTGTTTGCCTTGACGACGAACCTATTGAACTATGACCGGCTGGTCAAATCCGGTGCTTGGCAGCGGGCTACTTTGTTCTGTTTATTTGATTTCCCAATTAGGGAGCTCGCTGGAAAAACCATAGGTATTGTCGGTTATGGTGAACTCGGCAAGGGGGTTGCGTCTGCCGCTAAGGCTTTCGGTATGAAGGTCCTCATTGCACAAGGTGTAGGCAATAACAAAGACCCAGAGCGACTGCCATTGACTGAGCTTTTACCTCAAATCGATGTATTGAGCCTGCATGTACCCTTAGCTGAGAACACCAAACACCTGATCGGAAAGGATGAACTGGCACTGATGAAACCGGGTTCGCTTCTGGTCAATTGCGCACGCGGTGGTGTCGTCGATGAAGCTGATCTGGCACATGCCTTGAAGAATGGGGTTATCGGTGGTGCCGGCATTGATGTACTGACGGCTGAACCGCCGACCAGAGGTAATCCCCTCCTTGATCCGAGTATTCCCAATTTGATTATCACACCCCATATTGCCTGGGCTAGTCGGCAGGCACGTCAACGTCTCCTCGATGATGTCGCAAAGACTATTGATGCCTTTCACCAAGGTCGTATCAGAAACCATGTAAATGCCTGAAACTCCGGTTGTGGGATGGATTAGAATACCGACTTTTCCACCCCACAGGCTGCACCCGTAATGATCTCCCTTATCGACTATGGCGCTGGCAATGTGCGCAGTCTGCGCAATGCGATCGGCAAGCTGGGTTACGGGCTTACCGACATCACGCGGCCCGAAGACATCCTCAGGGCCGAACGCTTGATCTTTCCCGGCGTGGGCAGCTTCGGGGCCGCGATGCAACGCCTGCATTCCCTGGGATATGTAGAGCCGCTTAAGGAATATCTACGGGCTGACCGGCCATTCCTCGGGGTCTGCATCGGGCTACAGTGCCTGTTTGATGGCAGTGAGGAATCCCCCGGTGTGGCCGGCCTGGGACTCGTTCCCGGGACGATCCGCCGTTTCGACGCCGAGGGTCTTGCGGTACCCCACATGGGTTGGAACCAGGTCCGCCCACAACGGGGTTCCCTTCTATTCAACGGGTATCGTGGTGAACAGCTCTATTTTATCCACTCCTACCGTGCAGTGCCGGAACCCACCAATGTGCCTTGGTCACTGGCTTGTACGGATTATGGTGGGGAATTTCTAAGCGCGGTGCAGAAGGGCAGGGTCGTGGCGGTTCAGTTTCACCCGGAGAAGAGCGGCGAGGCCGGGTTAGGCATTCTGGATCGGTTTCTGTCGGACGCGCCCCTGGAAATCACCGCCGTGCCTTACCGGGGTCCGGAAAGGACACGGCTAGCCAAGCGCATCATCGCCTGTCTGGATGTACGCACCAGCGATGCCGGCGATCTGGTGGTGACCAAGGGTGACCAGTACGACGTACGCGAACAGGGACTGGTGCGTAATCTCGGCAAGCCGGTAGATCTGGCCCGGCGCTATTACGAGGAAGGTGCCGATGAGATCACCTTCCTCAACATCACTGCCTTTCGCAATTTCCCCCTCCGGGATCAGCCGATGCTGGAGGTCCTGGAACGCACCTCTGAGCAAGTGTTCGTGCCCCTGACCATCGGCGGAGGCATCCGCGCCTTCACCGACACAGACGGCCGGCATTACGCGGCGTTGGACGTGGCCGCGGCCTACTTCCTCTCCGGAGCCGACAAGATCTCCATTGGCAGCGACGCGGTGGCCACCGTAGAGCAGTATTTGCAAAACGGGCGCGCGACCGGCGACAGCGCCATCGAGCAGATCGCCCAGGTCTACGGTAACCAAGCCGTTGTCGTCTCCGTCGATCCGCGCCGGGTCTACGTTGCCGCGCCGGACTGTACCCGCCACCATACGGTGCGGGCCCAGGTCCCAGGGCCGAACGGCGAGCAGTTCTGCTGGTTCCAATGCACAGTAAAGGGCGGACGTGAAGTCCGGGACCTGGACGCAATTGAGCTGGCCCAGGTCTGCGAACAGTTGGGTGCTGGAGAGATTCTGCTCAACTCGATCGACCGGGACGGGACTGGCACCGGTTTTGATCTCGCGCTGGTAGAGGTGGTCAGTCGGTCCGTGACCATTCCTGTCATCGCCTCCAGCGGCGCTGGAGCGGTGGCGCACTTTTCCGATGTCTTCGAGGCCACAGACGTGAAGGCAGCCCTGGCCGCCGGCATCTTCCACCGCAGAGAGGTCCCCATCGCATCCGTCAAGGCCCATCTGAAGGCCGGGGGTATCGAGACCCGAGATGTGTCCAGGACTACCGAACAATAATTTCTGCTGAAACATGGCCTTAGGTAATCGTTCAGAGTCCCACTGTGGTTGCCATCCTAGCGTTGGATTCCGGCATTCCTTGCCGGAATGACGTGGTCAGGCTCAGACGATTAGAAACTCGGTAATGAACCGCATAAGACACAGAGGACGCACAGAAACGCTCGGCGTATTAAGCGGCCCAAATTTACGGGCAGCTGCTTTATGGGGTTACCCTGGCAATTCGTCGGGGGGTCTGCTCGGGATATATGACGGATATAATTACCCCGGTTCTAGGTGGCGTTGACATTCAGTGTCATTTCGAGTGCAGCGAGAGAGCCTTGTTCCGACGGAGGAGGGATCTTTTGGCGCGTTCCCACGCTGAAGCGTGGGAACGCGAGTGTGGCGGCTCTAACGGCCAAGGTTGCATGACGCCGGAGCGTCAAGGATTTGCTCCCATGCTGGAGCGTGGGAGCCAGAGAGAAAAGAGGTTCTCATATGAAACGGCTCATTGGCCTGTTCGCGTGTCTAGCACCGCTCCTTACCGCGGCGGGGGAGTTCAGCTCCACCCTGGTCGTTCAGACCGGCTTCTTACGGGAGGGCGATCTGATCGTCCGCAACGTCACGGACCTAGTGGCTAAGAAGACCTGCATGACCTTCTATATCCGTACCGCCGGAACCAGCCCGGGTCACCGATTGCTACGAAAACGTCGCTGATGCAGGAACGACGTGCCCTGTTGGCAGGCTGGGTCGGACACGTCCTGGGTAAGGAATGCCGGTTGGAGCCGGTCGCTGGCGATGCCAGCTCCCGACGTTACTGGCGGGCCCGTCTGGGCGACCGCAGCTATATCCTCATGGATGCTCCCCCGGTCGCGGCGGACACCGAACGCTTCGTGCACATCGCCGAGCGGCTGTGGGCACTGGGTCTAAATACACCACAGATCTACGCCAAGGAGCCTGATCAAGGGCTGTTGCTAGTGGCCGACCTAGGGGTACGGCTCTATCTCGAAGTCCTGGATCAGGAGAATGTGGGCCGGCTCTACGGGGATGCGCTGGCGGCTCTGGCGGTTATCCAAGCCTGCGTGCCCACCGAGGGATTGCCCGAATACGATGGGCCCTTCCTGCACCGTGAGCTGTCGCTGTTCCGCGATTGGTTGCTGATCCGACAGTTGGGATGGGAGCTTTCAGACCTGGAAAATGCGATGCTGGAATCGGCCTTTGAGTTTCTGGTGGAGTGTGCCCTGGAGCAACCCCGGGTATGCGTACACCGGGATTTTCACTCACGGAACCTGATGGTCACGGCCCCGCCGTCGCCAGGAATCTTGGATTTTCAGGACGCGGTAGTCGGACCAGTGACCTATGATCCGGTCTCCTTGCTGCGGGACTGTTATATCGCTTGGCCACGGGAGCGAGTGGAGGAGTGGGCTCAGGATTATGCGACGTTGGCGGTACACTCGGGGATCCTGCGTCCGGAGGACAAGGATCGCTTCATGAGCTGGTTCGATCTCATGGGGGTTCAGCGCCACCTGAAGGCAGGTGGGATCTTTGCCCGGCTGAACGTGCGGGATCACAAGCCCGGCTACTTGGCGGACATCCCTCGCACTCTAGGCTATGTACTTGAAGTCGCACCCAAATACCCACGGCTGACGGTACTCGCAGACCTGATCCGCGAGCGGGTGCTGCCCGAATTCCTGGCCTGAATATTCCACCGGGAATTGCCGCGATATAGAAGGTATGGTTCTTGGGGGTTGTCGTAAGTGGGCTACAGGATATTTGCGCTTGTGGCGCGTTTCTTCGTTTTGATCCGTTGGGGAAATAGTGCAGGAAATCGATATAAGATCTCCAATCAACAAAGGTTACTTGTGTGAAAAGAGCGAGTAGTGTCCTCATATTTAGTTATGGATCATGGGTCTAAGAACTATATGTTGTGTTTTCCGCGCAAATTGCACATTTTAGAACACCAAAACTAGGATAAGGGCACCGAGTAAGACCCGATACAGAACAAACGGAAACATACCGATCTTCTCGATGAAACCGAGAAAGAAGTGAATAGTGAGATAGGCGACCACGAAGGACAGAAAGGTGCCCAACCAAAGGGCAGTCCAGTCCACGGGGGTGGGGGATCGGATGAGTTGCAGGGTCTCCAGGCCGCCGGCCATCAGGATGGTAGGGATCGCGAGCAGGAAGGAGAAACGGGAGGCGGCCCTACGGGTCAGATCTAGGATAAGCCCCGCGGTCATTGTGATACCGGAGCGGGAAGTGCCGGGGATAATCGCGATGGCCTGAAATAAGCCGACTAAGAGCGCACCTTTCCAGCTCAGGCTGTGCTCGTCCTGGGAACGACTGCCGCGCATATCCGTTATCCAGAGCACCAGCCCGAAGCCGATCATGGTGGCGGCGATCACCAGGGCAATCAGCCGCTTGTCCTCCCGCAAGAGTTCCAACAGGGATTTCAACGGTAGCCCCAGCAGGACCACTGGGATGCTTGCCAGGATGATCATCCAGGCGAGCTCGGCGTTCGAGGTTATCATGCGTCGCGACTTTAGCGAATCCACACAGGCGACAATCATGGCAGTGATCTCGCCGCGGAAGTAGAGCATGACCGCAACCAAGGTACCCAGGTGGACCGCCACATCGAACGCTAAATCCTGCAGTTTATAGCCGAACAGGAGGGGGGTCAGAATCAGATGCCCGGAGCTCGAAATGGGAAGGAACTCGGTAAGCCCCTGGACGATGGATAACAGGACGATCTGGGTAGTTTCCAAGATGCATATTCCAGGTAAGTTCGCAGGATGCGGTAAGTGAAACGAACAGTATCGATTGCTCTTGTTTCTCCAACAATGCAATTTGCTGCCTGCCAGCCCCATCCCTGGGGAAGGTGTCGCGAAAGACCGGCGTCGGGAGTGTTGCCTTCCAGGTAGCAGATGTCGATAAGATGGACTGATCCGGGGGGACCTCTCTCCCCTGTAGGTAGCTCATATCCACAGATGTCACCGCTCCGCTTCCAGGGGACTGCCGGGTCTAAATCACCCTCTCCCTGCGCCCAGGGTGAGCTCTTTCCCGGTGGGCGGTGGGAAAGGGCTTGGGGAGAGGGATCATAAGGGTGAGGATCACTGCCTTGTGTAACACCCTACGTGTGCATACGGTTTGCTCTGGAAACGGCAACTGAGAACGTCCTGCGACAATGCCAACCCCCAACGGGGGCACCGCCATCCAATTCCAGCTTTTCGTCGGGAGCCGCTTGAAGAATTTTAAAACAATCCGCCGGAAACCCAACAATACGACCGTTTGCAAGCTCAACGAGAAGCAAGCTCAACGAGAACTGACGCTTTGCCTGCAACAGGTGCTGAATTCGTCCCCATTGATCGCCACGCTAATTCAAGCGAAACATTCCTACATCCCCTAAAAACAGGGGAGTTGCGCATAGTCTGTCAGCTTAAATGTCAACGCGATCTAGCGCCTATGAGTGCTCGCAGTGCCGGGGAGATGCTCGGTACTTCTCACTACCTCAATAATTAGAATGTGGCATCCTCACTACCTGGATCATCCGACGTGCCTGACAGCTTCCCCGAAGCTCGTCTGGGAAACTTCCCTTTTTCACTCTGAGAACCCTTACTCGAAGGCTTCCTCTTCTTTAGACCTTTAGTGGGGGCTTCTTCCAACCCGGTGAATCTAACGGTTCCTCTCTAACTTCGGTTCCCCATTTCGAGTATCGGGCATTAGAATAAGACCTCTTCATGGTGCCGTTGAAATCGGCTACGACCTCTGTGACATAGCGATCCTGGCCCGTCCGTAATTTACCTTCAACACATTAACCGACATTCGCTGTATAGGTAAACATAGCATACTTGCTGTACACCTACGCATGGCATACTCCTAGGGTTCGTCCCAGTGTACAAAAAGCCGACGCTATTTTAATATGTGCCGTGCGTACCCGCACTAAATAGTAAAACTTTATCATAGTTCTTTTCGATTGGTGACCGTGCGGAGCCAGGGATGGCCGAGCAGGGGCAGGGAAAGCCCGCAGGGCAGGATGCCCAGAATCTCGTAGGAGTCGAGGAGGCTGGCATTGGTAGCTGAGTGGGAACCATTTGGCAAGTTGGGAGGACAGGGATATGTGGGTACCATAGCTGAACTGGAAGTAGGTTAACTTATTGATATTTATAGATATGGATGTGTCGTTTAAACTGGCGCTGGCCTGTGGCGCGGAAGCGGTCGGTAAACTCTATGCTGTTCTGAGCGATGGTGAACGGTGCCGTATCGATCAGGCGTAGGAAAAAGCCGCTCGCGGGTCGTGCTGACTTATGTTCCACGTACATCCAGCGGGTGGTTCGATCAATGGCGGCAAACAAGTCACGGCGTCGGTCGTGGTCCGGCATCTGAGGTAGGTAACTTCACATCAATGTGCACAAAGCCCGTTGAAGCTTTTCGCCGACGTCTTGGTGCCTTCCTCCTTGGGGAGCCTTTTCCTTGAGGTGGCCAGCCTTGAGGTTAGAAACTCCGTGGTGATGCAGACAGCGGCCCAAGCTGAGCCGAGCCGGGCCGAACCTCTATCGTGGATCACCGCCAGCAGGTCATCCAGGGACATCAGGGGGTCTCACGCATCACCACCACCCGGTTGTATGGAGCCGTGCTGGCGGTACGTTCGCAGCCGTGTGGTGGTTGAAGTTGTAGGCTTGCGCTAAACTCCTGGTTGGTGACCGACTGGAGCTGGGCCTGTAATTCCAGACGAATCACCGGCGTGGTTCGTGCATTCTGGTGGAGTTGAATGTTCATGGTGGGTGACGACCCTGACTTAGGGATCATGGCAAGCTGCCGACCTGCCCCCTGACTGCCTTCGCCTTTCCCTCCGCTCCTTCCCCAGCATGCAAGGGTAGCTGCTTCCTCAGTATAATCATGCGGGACCTGGCAGCTAACGTTACCCCGAGTCCAGGACCGAAGAATACCTTGTCTCCGAGTAGCTCAATCCTGTTTGTTCCTTTTCTACGCAGGAGTGCCACTTTCTCTTTGTTCTTCTTCTGCCACTACAGCCGTTTATGATTTTTGACTTAAATCCATTTATATCCTCTCCCTACTTAATTAACCAGGCTAATGAGTGAGGTCCGCTAGATACGGAGGAAGGAAGGTTCCTTCTGAGGAATTTATTTGAAAGATATATCCATCTCGGAACCGAACCAATATAGCGTAAACGGAAGTCCATCTAGCGTAACAACGTGTTACTAGGACCTTTAATTTTCCTCTTGAACTCAATCCTATAAAGGCGAATTGAATAGTCGGAAACTTAGTCTTAAGTTACGCTGGAATTTCACCTTTACTTATTCAGCCATACCCAGTATCCCACTATCGTCTAATGAATCTTTATCTCTGAGCCCTCCGCGCCTCTGCGGTTCAACATGAAATTCGCAGTTCAATAAAAACCCCTGCCCCGCAGCGCGGAGCAGGGGCAATCTCATTCAGCCGTTTCCTGAACGGTCATCACACGGGCTTGCCGCGATAGACGACCATCTCGGTACCCTTGGACTGGGCGTAATTGTCGAATCCAATTAGGCGCACATGGTTGTTGGGGTGGGCCTTGTGACAGGCATCAGCCTCGGCCAGTACCGTGTCCACATCGGTCTCGCCGAACATGGGCAGCTTCCACATATACCAGTAGTGACTGAAGGCATTCTCCGGCTCGGTATGTTCGACGGCCGGATTCCAGCCCTTGGAGACAATGTATTCCACCTGCTTGCGGATCTGATCTTTGTCCATCTCCGGGAGATAGGAGAAGGTTTCGAACTTGCGGCTCTTCACGTCGCCTAGGCTGGACGCATAGTCTTGCATGTCGCTCATTGGCTTGTTCCTCTGAATCTTAGAGTGGTTCAAAATTCGGATCTCGTTGTCGGGTGCCGGTACTTCCAGTTTCCAACCGCTGGCACACAAGGTCGCGCGACCGGTAGCCAACGACTACTTATGGGCTACATCCAGCTTGTCGACGGTATCGAACTCGAACTTGATCTCTTTCCAGGTCTCCATGGCGGCCTTGAGCTCAGGGCTGGAGGCAGCAGCCTTGGTGAGGATCTCCTTGCCTTCCTTCTCGATGGGGATACCTTGGTTGCGGGCTTCGACGCAGGCCTCGAGTGCAACGCGGTTGGCTGCGGCCCCGGCGGCATTGCCCCAGGGATGGCCCAGGGTGCCACCACCGAACTGGAGGCAAGCATCGTCACCGAAGATGGTGACCAGCGCCGGCATGTGCCAGACATGGATGCCACCCGAGGCAACCGGGAATAGGCCGGGCATGGAGCCCCAATCCTGATCGAAGAAGATGCCGCGGCTGCGGTCTTCCTTGATGAAGCTGTCGCGCATGATATCGATCCAGCCCAGGGTGGCTTCGCGGTCGCCTTCGAGCTTGCCGACGACAGTGCCCGAGTGCAGGTGGTCTCCACCGGAGAGACGTAGAGCCTTAGCCAAGACGCGAAAGTGAATGCCGTGACGCGGGTGACGGTCGAGCACGGCGTGCATTGCACGGTGGATGTGCAGCAAAATGCCGTTATCGCGACACCACTGGGCCAGACCGGTGTTGGCCGTGAAGCCGCCGGTTAGGAAGTCGTGCATGATGATGGGGGCACCCAGCTCCTTAGCAAACTCGGCTCGTTTGTACATCTCTTCCGGAGTCGGGGCGGTGACGTTCAGATAGTGGCCCTTGCGCTCGCCGGTCTCGGCCTCGGCCTTCCGGATTGCCTCCATGACGAACTCAAAGCGGTTACGCCAGCGCATGAAGGGCTGGGAGTTGACATTCTCGTCGTCCTTGGTTAGGTCCAGGCCACCGCGCAGGCACTCGTAAACGGCGCGCCCGTAGTTCTTGGCGGACAGGCCCAGCTTGGGCTTGATGGTGCAGCCCAGCAGCGCACGGCCGTACTTGTTGAATTTGTCGCGCTCGACCTGGATGCCGTGGGGTGGACCGTTGCAGGTCATGACGTAGGCGATGGGGAAGCGCACGTCTTCCAGGCGCAGGGCGCGCACGGCCTTGAAGCCGAATACATTGCCGACCAGGGAGGTAAAGACGTTGACCACCGAACCTTCCTCAAACAGGTCGATGGGATAGGCGACGAAGGCGTAGTAGCATTCATCGTCACCAGGTACGTCCTCAATGGCGTAGGCGCGCCCCTTGTAATGGTCCAGATCGGTCAGTAGGTCGGTCCAAACGGTGGTCCAGGTACCGGTGGAGGACTCGGCGGCGACGGCGGCGGCGGCCTCTTCACGGGGCACGCCTGGCTGGGGGGTGATCTTGAAGCACGCTAGAATGTCGGTGTCCTTGGGCGTGTAATCGGGCATCCAGTAAGTCTCGCGGTATTCTTTGACGCCCGCACTGTAAGTCTTGGCCATTGGCGCATGTCCTCCAGAATATGGATTAAGTGAAGCCGGCGCTGTCGCCAGCGTTGAAGCCGGGTTACCGTCTACCAGGTATCCCGCGACGGAACTTGTCGACATTATTAAGTATTATTAGGAAACGCAACTATAATTTCTAATCAATATTTCTAAAGTTCAGAATAAGTAGATCTGGGCCTTAAGTGTACTCTTAATCAGGATTGGTGTATGAAATCTCTCCCATTCTCTCCCATTCAGTAATATCATCAAAGGTTAATATCTGCATTCTATGGGTAACTCCCCCTCCCCCATAACTCTCACTTATCCCCATTGAAGACATTTCCTTTCCAAGGTTACTCCTAAACAAATCAATAGCTGCCTCTTCGGTAGAAGATATACCTTACTACTATGCAGTCTACACCTTCAACTAGTCTATGCACAACGCCCCGTATTGCATGAGTAGGAAATATCTATACTTATCCACTCCCTAATTTAAGGGATGATCAGCAACTATAGTAGCCACACATCCACAAAATGGACCAAGTACCAGATCGTTTTCATCAGTGCTTGCTTTATTACTCTCTCCAATAGCACAGGTGGTTTCTGCGTTGGGTATCCTAATCTTCCTTTGATGAGGGTGCAATGGAAGGTATTTACCATGTATTATCTGCTCTAACTCCTTAATTTATTTACCTCTTTATATCTAACTAAAGACTTCCACAGTGGAAGTAAATGCTGCCAGTCGGCTTTAGTAGCAAATGCATCACTAGCAATCGTTCTACCATAGTAAGACAAATAAGCTAATAAGATCGGTTGGGTATGCCGTTAATGCCTGCATCCATAATTTACATAATTGTGCTGCTTTGCGCATTAAGATTAGGCATAGCCTGTATAACCCGTTCATGTATCAGCGTCAAGTGTCTAAAATATCACAAAATGCCCCTACTTTGTTCAGGCAAAGCCTGTCCGGTGCTGTCCTTGGTAAATAGCGTTGTATAAACGGTTGGAATTGAATCGCAGATCAAAATGGGTGAGATCCACGCACCTAGTACTCATTTCTTATTACTGATAGAAAGTCTCCATAGTATAATTTATTCATGCCAACATACTATCATACTATGTTGGATTGATAGTTAGACCATGTGTCTTTGTGCTGGCGATTATTGTATTTATAACAGACCTCTGTAATGTAGCGATGCGTATATTTTAGTTTAGTAATAGTGATAACTGCATACCAAGTCCTCCTCGACAGTGTCCAGAATCTTTCTGTCGTGCCTGTATATATCAGGCCATCTGTATATTGACGTTGGTGATTGATAACAGCACATGACATAGTTGATTGTACTGTACGATAACTCTTGCACCCATCAGTCATGAGAGTAGAACCAATCCTGTCAATGCTTGCAGATATAAAGGTACTTGGTGTATTGGATGTTGTATTTTTAACTGGCCCCGCTTTTATCTCACCACCACGCTCAATAGCGCCTATAACCGCTTGTTTTTTTCCGCGACCTCTCTTATTTGGATTGTCATCTGTATGTTTATGGGTTTTGCGTGGCGTACCACCAATATAGCACTCGTTATATTTAATAATGCCTTGCAGCATACCCACGTTATCTTTTCCCATTTGCCCACGAATTTTAGAAGCCATTAACCAAGCGGTTTTTTGGTTTATATCAAGATCACGGGCCAGTTGATAGCTTGAGAGACTCTTTTTAACATTCAATAATAGAAAGATAGCCAGAAACCATTTTTGTAATGGTTGTTTTGTTTGTTGAAAGATAGTACCTGACAAAACATTGTAGCTATTGCGGCATCTATGGCAATTCCAGCGGCCAATTCTGTCATTTTCAGATTTTCGCGCTACGTATTTGCTGCCACAATGGGGGCATGTTGGTTTATCACCCCAACGCACATTCTCTAAATGCTCAATACAGCTTTCATGATCTGGGTATTTTTGGAATATGGCAATCAAATCCATGACGATTATACCACTTGCTTAAGATTTAAGGTACAGGTTACTATGTACCCCTCAATATGTCAAGCCCAAATCTACTTATTCCATTATATTTTGTGTGTAATTGCTGTCGGCCTTTGGGTGGAACCCCAGTTGGGTTGGCATGGTCAGCGCTCACAGTCTACGAGAACCGGTGTCGAGTCGATGCGTCATATCTTGCTGCTTCTCTTGCTGGTTTCCGCTATCGTCCCAGCGGTCGGTCAGACTGAGCCTCTGCGCGTCTTTACTGGTGTGTTGCCAATCCGGACCTTCGTCGAGAAAATTGGCAGGGAGCACGTGGATGTGCGTGCGATGGTGCGACCGGGTTACAATCCTCACACCTACGATCCGACGCCGCAGCAGATCGCTACGCTGAGCGGGGCCGCCCTCTATATAAGCACGGGTGTCCCCTTTGAGCATGCCTGGATGGCACGCATCCGTTCGGCCAATCCCGATATGCAAATACTCGACGCCCGTAACGGCATTGATCTGAGTGAGATGCAAGTCCACGAGCGCGATGATGGGGGTGACGGAGACACGCACGGCGCGTTGCGTCGGGAACAGGGTCATGATCGGAACGCAGGGCATGGACACGCAGCAGATCACACGGAGGATGTACGTCACTATGAATCCGATTCCCATGTGTGGACCGACCCCCGCCTGGTCATATATATGGTCGGCAATATCCGCGCCAAGCTCACCGAGCTGGCCCCGGCATACGCGGCAGATTTCGTCCGCAATCATGCTGCCTACGTCGCTGAGCTCGACGCCCTTGACCGGGAGCTCCGGGCTTTGCTGGAGCCGCTGCCTGACCGCAAGTTCATGGTCTTCCATCCGGCTTGGGGCTATTTCGCTCGGGCCTATGGGCTGACCCAGGTCCCTATCGAGAAAGCGGGCAAGGAGCCGGGACCCCGGGCCCTGACGGAATTGATCGAGCAAGCTAGGCGCGAGCAGGTTAAAGTGATCTTCGTCCAGCCCCAGTTCTCTCGCAAGTCCGCCGCGCAGGTCGCCCGCGCCATCGGCGGGCGGGTGGTAGCCATTGATCCGCTAGCCGCCGATTACACCGCCAACCTGCGCAAGGTCGCCCGACAAATCGCTGGGGCTTTCGGGAGATGAGGTCGCCGCAATGTGTCGTCGAGCTCCGAAACTTGAGCTTCTCGTACGGTGCGGCACCGGTGCTCGAAGGCGTGAACCTTCAGATCATGGAAGGCGAGTTTCTCGGCATTGTGGGCCCGAATGCTGGCGGCAAGAGCACGCTGCTCAAGCTCATTCTGGGGCTGCTTGATCCCCAGTCAGGTGAGATCTTTGTCTTGGGAAAACACCCACGCGCGGTGACGCGACAGCTTGGCTATGTCCCCCAGTACCCCAGCTTCTCCAGGGATTTTCCGATTACCGTGGAGCAGGCGGTACTGCTGGGGTGTTTGGGTCGCCGCTCGCGGCCTGGCTGGCTGGGTGCCTTGACACCGGGTACCATGGGCAGGGCTGAGTGGCAGGCCACTCGACGGGCCTTGGGGGAGGTCGAGGCGGCGGATCTGGCCGGCCGCCGGATCAGCAGCCTGTCTGGCGGGCAACTGCAACGGGTGCTGCTGTCGCGGGCCTTGGTCTCCGAGCCGGCGGTCATGATTCTTGATGAGCCGACGGCGAACATCGATCTGCGCCTGGAGAGCGACATCTTCGACCTGCTCAAGCGATTGAACGCGCGCATGACGATCCTAGTCGTCTCCCATGACGTGGGCTTCATCTGCAGCTATGTCACCCGGGTCGCGTGCGTCAATCGGACCTTGGTTTGTCATGGCACGGATGTCATCGACGGTCAGGTAATTCAGACGCTCTACGGGGAGCGGGTGCGCATGGTGGCGCACCGGCATTGACGTATGACGGCCTTCTTCGCTGCCTTGGCGGAGCACGACTTCCTGCAATCGGCTTTGATTGCCGGGTTGCTGGCCAGCATCGGCTGTGGCGTCATGGGGACCTATGTGGTGGTAAAGCGTATCGCATTTCTTGCCGGCGGCATCGCGCACTCCGTTCTAGGTGGTATGGGGGTGGCACTGTACTTTGGATACGATCCCTTGACCGGGGCACTGGTCGCCGCTGTTGCTACGGCCCTGGTGATCGGTTGGGTCCGGCTCCGGTGGAAAGCCCAGGAGGACACCTTGATCGGTGCCCTGTGGGCAATCGGAATGGCGGTGGGTATCCTGTTCATCGCCAAGACGCCGAGCTATCGGACAGATCTCATGGGCTATCTGTTCGGCAGTATCCTGCTGGTGCCGCGGGAGAGTCTGTGGTTCATGGTCGTCCTGGATGTCCTTCTGCTGAGTATTGTCGGTGCCTATCACCGTCAGTTTCTCGCCGTTGTCTTCGACGAAGAACTTGCCCGGCTGCGCGGAATCCCGGTGACCTTCTTCTACCTGCTGCTGTTGGTGTTGGTTGCCGTCACCGTGGTGCTCCTGATCCAGGTGGTAGGCCTAATTCTGGTCTTGGCGCTTCTAATCCTGCCCACCGCCGTTGCCAGCCATTATGCGCATTCCCTAGGTGTCATGATGCTGCTCGCCACGCTGCTCGGCAGTGCAGTGAGCACCTTGGGGCTGGCTCTGTCGTACGGGCCCGATCTGCCAGTTGGCCCCACAATTATCTTGCTGGCAGGTGCTCTTTACATCGTCTCCGCGCTATTCACTCATTTCCGCGCACGCCGTCGAGCACGTGGGTCCGTCGTCACCGCCGCGACCGGGAACAAGGCGGTTGGATAAGCGGCGACTCACCGAAACCATGCGCCGCGCCGAACACGGGGCTAGGCTGGCCAGCTGGCCAAGCAGCGACGTACCGTGTTGGAGCTGCTGTGTACGGTCCGAAGCACCCCTGAGTGCCTACGAGATCCTGGATCGGATGCAGGCCAGCACGCAACCTGGCCACACCGACCGTCTATTAAGCGCTGGACTTTCTGCTCGAACAGGGCCTGGTGCACAAGCTGGTGAGCCTGCATGCCTTCATGCCTTTGTGGCTGTACCCATCCCGGAGGATCATTCCCATGCCGGCCAGTTCCCTGGTCTGCGCCGATTGCGGTGACGTGGCGGAGTGGAGAACTAGGCCGTGATGCGAGGCCTGAACTCCGCCGCAAGGGCGGTTGATTTCGGGACCAGATACCCGGTCGTCGAGCTTTTGGGAACCTGCACCCGGTGTGCACGCAGGTAGTCGCAAGAGAGTGGGCAGTTGTCAAGGGGCAGGGCAAACCGGGTTCGTCTCCGAACGCAGTCTACGGGCTCGAAGTAAGGTCGGTGCGGGCAAGCAGTAGGGAGTAATTATGGGTGTAGGTTGCATTGAAACGCCGGTACTGGCCTGACCGTAGATCAACGAGCCGTCGTGAGTCGGAACGCGACACGTCGAATCCTCCAGACAACACCAGGTAATTCAGGGTCCCATCCACAATCGAACTAATCATCATGGCAGACCAGTATATAAAGTTCAAAGGCTTTACGAACCTCGACTGCGAGTTCTATCCCTGCCACGAGGGCATCAGGAAGGATTTCAACTGCCTGTTCTGTTATTGCCCCTTGATGGAACGCGAGTGTCCGGGGCCTTACCAGGTGTTTACCGACAAGTATGGCAATATCCGCAAGGACTGTAGCGCGTGCAACCTCCCTCACGATGGCATCGAGCGGTCATGGCGGTTCATTCAAATGTGGATTGCGACGGTCCCGGCCTGGGATAAGGCACCGCAATCCCGCGCAAAGACCAGGAAATATGCTCAGCTGGTAAAGAACACATTCGACTACAAGGATATCGAATGGGCGACCTCGCAGATCGGGGCGATGCCCGGTAGTTTTTGACGGCGGGCTTTACGGAGTCGAGAGAAATGAACCGGAGCTGGGCAGCCCCCTTATCAGGGGGTAGAGTAGTTAAGGTTTAAGTGGAAACATCGCCCAATCTGTAGTGGGTTGGGCGTGCCATGCGCTTAACCCCTACGTTAATTAACTTAATGGAGACAAAGCAGGTGGACACACAGGATGAGACCGAGGCCGACAGCCAAGACCAGAATTCCGCAGACAAGCACTAGGCGCAAGGCCCCCTCAAGGTGATTAGCCTCGAGGTCGGTTGGCCAGTCCTCGTCACCCATGAATGCGCCTGGTTGACGACTTGCCCTGATAGGTGCCTGCGCAGGCATCCTCGCTCCAACCTGGATTGGGACTCACTACATCCGGCGCCAGCGTCGGCTGCGCTGCAGGCCAGCCGTGGATGCAGGCGCAGCAAGGCTGCAGCTAGGGTGATCAGGGGTACCGACAACCGCGCCAGCAGCCAGTGGACCAGATCGTCCGACCGGCGCTGGCTCAGCCGAAGCGGCCGTAGCGATAGTTCCGGTAGTCGACCATGGAATCGAGGCTGGAGACCGCTTTGCCCAGAATAAATCCCGGCAGGCCGAACAGGCACAGGGCCCACAGCGGCGACAGCACGCCGTTGGTGAGATTTTCCGCCAGACTCTCGATAAGTCGCGCGGACCACGCCCGCGCGGGTCCAACCCTGCGGTGTCGCGGCTGACCAGCATGGCGATCTGGTGCCTTGCCTCCAGCAGCTCATCCAGGCTGGTCAGGACCTGGCGGCCGTGCGGGCCGTGTGCTAGCAGATCGTGCAGGCAGAGCAGGCTGTAGGCGATGAAGGCATCCCAGACCCAGGCCGCCCAAGGGTGCCAGAGCGCGAGCAGGTGATGGGGTGCCCCCCAGGCCAGCTGCGCCGCGCCCACGACCAGTGCCCAGTGGGGACGATACTACCGAGGTAGCCGTCGAGGCTGTCGGCGAAGATGAGCTTCTCCCACAGCAGACTCCAGCCCCCAAGAGCCGGATCGGGTGTGGCCTGTAGACCACCAGATCGCCGGCCAGACAGGCGGTCAATATCAGCGCTAGGTGGGGAGCCAGCTCCATTTGACCGTGGATCGCAGCCAAGGCTGCTAGGCTACCGGAGTCGCGTTCCTGCTGCGTTTGCAGGTCAGCGCGGAATTCGGCGAAGCGAGCGCGGGTTGGACCGCAACCGCTGCCGCCAGGAACGCTGCTTGGTTGGGGCTTCCCGCGCGATCTCCCGGGTGCGGGATCCCAAGCAGCGCCGGCCAGATCGATACTCTCGGCTAGGCAATAGGCTGCTGCGCTCCTGGGGGTTACTAGAACTAGACAACCGGCGAGCAGATTACGCTCGAACAGATCCGCCTCATCCGGGGACCCAGTTCGGCACGCGTGGCACGGCCCGAAAACTCCGGCTCCGCCAAGGCTATTGTGGCTGCCAGCGCATCCGAACGGAACGTGCTCTTGTCGCCATTCTTGAGAAGTTCATCGCCAAGGAGCTCCAACCGTGGACACGCATTTTCCCGTATGAATTTTACGGGCAAATGGTTCAGGGACGAACTTGGCTTTCCTCGCCCCCTGTACAACTACCCCTGTTCCCCCTTTTAGTCGGTGTCCGGGCTGGCGTCTTAATGTAATCCACACCCAGTATTATCTCCCGTGCCGCCTGTCCGCGTGGACCTCGCTTTGCATGTAGGTCGCGCTAAGATCCGCCTGGCGCATAAATAATTAAACGTTACCTACTAAATTGGTATTGCACACACCTTGGAACCATGATAGCTTTTGTACCATGGTAACTGGGTTGAAGCGCTATGAATTCAGCGAACGGCTGGCCGACATCCTCGGCGAGTCCCGTCGTGATCTGCGTTTTCGTGTAACCATGCTGGTGGCGGGTGGCCTGGTGGTGCCGGGCCCACGCGGACGTGGCTCGCCACCGGCAACCCCACACTACGCCGCCAAGCTCTTGCTCGGGTCCATGGCCGCCCCCCAACAGTCCTATACGGTCGAGGCCATTCGCTGCTACGAAAAGCTGTGCCCGACCGTACGCACGGCGGACCCGACAGCCCCCCACATCTCCCTGGATCCGCGGCCCCCATCGGGGCATGCAAGCCCTCCACCTGCGCTGCCGTTGATCTCCGGTCATCGGACCTTCGGTGAGATCATAGCCCGGCTGTTGGAACTTGCCATGATGCCAGAGACCAGGGAGGGCTTGGCCCGGGAGTTGTTCGGAATTTGGGTCAGCCGCAGCTATCCGGTCAGTGCGGTACAGCTGGGTGCCTGGTCCGAGGGACAACGCAACGTCATCACCCAGCGTTACGAGTCAGCCGGGGGAGAACGCTCCCCGGTGTGGCTTGATCCAAAGCGGGACGGTAACCCCGATCCCGGTCTCTATCACACGGTGTTCCTACCAGCCGCCAAGCTAGTAGAGATCGGTAAGCTCACCAGTCTTCCAGCTCAAGAGAAGCCCTCCATGATCAATCTAGGACCTAAAATGGCGCGCATTTCAAAGTTCGCTAACCTCGTTCGCCAGACCCGTTTTCGCAGTCGTTGGGAACAGCTGCTGGCGGCCCTGGCAGGGGGCCAGGCCTGGTCAGACCGGGTTGATACGCGTGCTAGCAAGCTCGTGGAGGTACAGGGCTTCGGGTCGAATCCGGGACAGCTACGGATGCTCACTTATGTCCCCGACCGGATCCCAGCTGCGGCGCCCTTGGTCGTCCTGTTACATGGCTGCACCCAATCCGGGGTGTCGTTTGACAAGGGTACCGGCTGGTCGACTCTTGCCGACCGCCATGGCTTCGCGCTCCTGTTGCCCGAGCAGCACTGGACCAACAATCCCTTGCGTTGCTTCAATTGGTTCCGCCCCGCAGATACCCGTAGGGACGAGGGCGAAGCCCTGTCCATCAAACAGATGATCGACCGCATGCTTGAGGACCACGGGTTCGACCGGCGGCGGGTCTATGTGACGGGACTATCATCGGGAGGTGCTATGACCTCCGTGATGCTGGCAACCTATCCAGACCTATTCGCGGGAGGGGCAGTCCTTGCAGGGCTGCCCTACCGCACGGCGGATAACATGCAAGAGGCCTTCGAAAGCATCTTCCAGGGACGCAGCCGCACCCCGCGTGAATGGGGCGACCTGGTGCGGGGTGCCTCTCCCCACCGGGGACCCTGGCCCAGGGTCTCGGTCTGGCACGGAGACGCCGACGTCGCGGTCAAACCCCTGAATGCCGATGAGATCGTCAAGCAGTGGACGGACGTGCATGGCGCGGCGGACAATCCCTCCGTGGAACGGACCTTGGATGGCCACCTCCGCCGGGTATGGCAAGGGGCAGACGGTGAACCCCTGGTCGAATCCTACACCATCAGCGGTATGTCCCACGGCGCCCCCCTGAGCACTGGAGACCGTCCCGACCAATGCGGCACCGCGGCACCCTTCTTCAATGAAGTCGGTATATCTTCTGCCTTCCACATTGCCGGCTTCTGGGGTCTGCTGGAAAGGGAGTCGGACGTGATGGCGGCTGCACCAGCCGCCGCCGACCGGGTACGGCCCGAAGTGATCGACCCGTCGCAGATCCCAGGTGGCGACCGCCTGGACCATGGACAACCGGCAGGGGTCTATGCCCGGGGGGGCTGCGAGAGCGACCAAGCGGCTAGGTCCCATACACGGCAACCGGGAACGAGCGGGGCCAATGCCGGTTTCAAGTCGGTTGCCCGCGGCATCCTCGTCGAACCGTCGGGGCTGGAACGGGAAAGGACCAGTCGGGAGCCCAATGAGTGCGCGAGTGATCGCCCATCCGAGCCTACCAACGGGAGGGCGGGTGGAGGGGGTGTACCCCTAGGCATCAATGTGCACGGGATCGTCCGTGAATCCCTGGCAGTGGCCGGTCTGGTCCGGAATGCAGTGCCCGTGCCCGCTGCCGGGGCCCCGCACGCCGGCGGTATGCCGCTTGGGATCGACATACCGGGGATCATCGAGACCTCCCTCGAAGCGGCGGGTCTTTTCAAGGGCTTCACCACGGGCCCGGATTCCGAAGAACCGGCAAGAGAAGCGGAGCAAGAGATGGCCGACTCCGGCTGGGAAGGCGAGGGGTGGGAGCTCCTTAGCGACGATTTGGGGGGACCCAGGCTCTTCGGGCAGGTATCCTCCGGGCACGCCTGTGAAATGGGCAAACAGATCCGATCTACATCACGCAAAATTGTGCTGGGGCCTAGCCCAGAGCTGAGCTACGTGCGCAGGCTCAATCTTGATGCGGCGGTAAATGACTACACCAGTGCCAGCTTCAGCGTCCTAGTGGACGGCACGCCGGTAGACGAGGCCTCCGCCGTCGGCATGGAACACGTCGAGGCAGAATGGCTGCAGCGGTCGGATATCGACCTGTCCCGGTTCGCGGATCGGACGGTGACCCTGACCTTCAAGGTGGCTGCAAGCTCGAACGTCTGCAATGAGGTATCAGCCAAGGCCTGGGTTGATCGGATCCGGATAAAGTCGATCCTGCCTGTGTGTTAGAGCCTATCCGGCCTACGCTTTCAGCGAGGCGATAGATGGCCTTTTTAGGGCACTTTGAAAAATACGGTTTTCGTCCAAAGTATATTTCAACAATCAATGGCACAGAGTCGATTGACTGGTAAAAATACCTATTTTCCAAGGTGCCATTCAACAAAATCGAACGGGAAATCCGACCGGCCTCCTCATGGATTATGTATCAGGCCATGCATTCGGCTGGATGCTTACCTTAGAAGCTCAAGGAATTATTGTTTTCGATGAACTCGTCGTTCGTGTTCGAGTAGTCCAGCCTGAGGTGACACTGCTTCATTTCCGGACTGGGCCAAGTCAGCGAGATCAGCAAATCGATATTCTGACGGCCCGCAACCACCGGCATATTGATGTACATGACTTGATGTTTAGCGAAAATTACGCATTAATTTATAATCACAAGATTCAATAATAGAGATATCTTCCTTAACTGTTTTTATATTAGGTACTGATTCTGATAGAAATTCGTTAGTCTACTAACTTTAGATAGTGCGATAAAAAATTAAATCCTGAATATTAGGTGTCAAATCACACCAGCTTATAGACACATATAATGAACAGGTTTGGTTGTTTCTTGCGGCAGTTCCTTATGGTCTGAAGGGGTGGATGTGGCCTAACGGCTTTTAGGGAATGTGTTGATTGTGGACCCGGACGCAGCGTTTGCTAGTGTCGGCCAGGTGCTCGGCAGAATCGAAGTAGGCGATGGCCAAGACCGCGGTGATGTGCCGGTCGAAGCGTTCCGATCATGCCGTTAGTTCGGGGGGTCCTGGGCGTGGTCAGGCGATGTTCAAGGTGTGTGTCAGCACAGAACTAGAACTGGGTGCCGGTCAGCTGGTGCTGGCCCGTGGCACAGAAGCGGTCGGTAGACTCTATGCCGTTGTCGGTGAGGACCTGAGCAATGGTGGAACAGCGCTGTGTCGATCAGGCACAGGAGGAAGCCGCTTGCGGACATGTGCTGACTTATGTTCCACGTTACACCCAGCAGGTAGCGCGATTGACGGCGGCGTACAGGTCGCTGCGTTGGTCGTGGTCCGGTATCTGAGGCAGGTACTTCACGTCAATACGCACAAAGCCCATTGAGGCTCTTCGCCAGCGTCTTGGTGCCTTCCTCTTTGGATACCAAGGCTCGAAGTTAGAAACGCTGTGGCGGCACAGACAGCGATCCAAGCCCGAGCGGGACTCTCCCCATTGCAGGTTCGCCGCTGACAGGTCATCTAGAGACAGAGGAGGGTCTCACGCAACGTCACCACCACACTGAGGGTTGTATGGAGCCGTTGCGGGCAAGATGTGAAGCATCTTCCGTCCCCTCGCGTTGACGCCATTTCGCAACCGTGTGGCGGTTGAGGTTGTAGGCTCGCGCTAATTCCTGGCTGGTGACCGACTGGGGCCGGACCTGTAATTCCAGATGATTACCAGCGCAGTTCGTGCATTCTGGTGGAGTTGGATATTCATGATGGGTGACGACTTTACTCAGGGATCATAGCAAGCTGGCGAGCAGCTCGAACACTGCCGATCCGCTCCCTGACTGCCTTCGCCTTTCCTTCTGCTCCTTCCCTAGCATGCAACTGCATAACCTCTCTCGCCTACAACTCGAGGGCAACTTCGCTCTTAGTATATAATTACACAGGACTTGACACCTAAATCATATATAAAAACCTTCAGGAACTCTTATGAGGACGATATCAAGGACCATCCATGATGGCGCCGTGCAAAGCATTCCTCATCGGAAAATCCTAATCGACACTGCGAGATTCACTATCATCGAAGTATTATGAGGTATTATAATGAAAGATATTTTCCTTACGGACATGGGATGCTGCAAGGCAGTCACTGGATATTCTATGGGCAGGTAAACCCCTACGCCTTCGATGATTTGCTATCAGTCAGGATTGCCTTTAACCAGACAGCTTTATGAGGTGCACTTCGATGTGGCGAAACATCCGGTCAATTTGTCTTCTGGTTGCCGCGCTGGGTATCTGCTTGGCCCCGCCGGTCATGGCCTGGACATCCTACAGCTATGGCTCCTATGGTTCCGGCTACCGGGGAGAATATCTAGAACCGCCGACAAGGGCCGGGAGCTATGGCCTCGGTCTTCTACCACCGATCGATCAAAGCGACAGATATACCGGTAGATGGCCCCCCCACTATGGACCTGAAAGACCCCCAGCCCCTTACGGGGATATCCCCCAGGATGCCCTATCTCCCGCACCCGTAGCTCCTGGCTACGGGTCACGACCTTATCCCCTGAACCCTAGCGGGCGACGGGGCTTCGGAGGGCCTGCGGGATTTCAGATATGGCGGGAGACATCGGATGATGCCTACCTTCTCACCATCGTGCTCAATGGGATAGCTCCCGAAACGACCCGGATCCGTACCCAAGGACACCAGATCTTCCTCAGCCGACCGTACTTGATCTGGCAGACACGGAAAGACAGCTCTGACGACGGCCACGGCTCCATGTACAGTTTCAGCTATTCGTCTGGCGCCACGAACCAACAGTTAACGGTACCCCCAGACGCTATCCTGTACGCCATGAGCCGCGAGAACGGTACGGACAACATTCGCCTGCGGATCCCACGGCGCGGAACTGAGAAAGAATAGCTCCCCGCTAATACTTATGTTTCAGTATATTCTTCCTGTAAGGGTTACTGTTTTTTATGTATTAAATGGCCGCAACATCCCCCTGTTCCACACAGCGGACCTTACAAGCAATTAAGTGGAACAGGGGGATGTTGCTGGCCATTTAATACGTGGAAGATAGTGGGTTAGAGTTAAATATCAACAGGACCTAAATGCGAAGCAGAGACTTGATAATACTCAGCCAATCCTGTAGCCACCAACCTGGCAAAGGGATTGCGAATTAATAGCATCCTTGCCCACAGATCGAAACGTCTAAACCAAAATCGAGGTAAATCAACCGATGAGCGCTGCAACAGGCACCAAGAAACACGTCTTTGCATTTACCGAGGGGGATGGAAAGAACAAAAAGCTCCTAGGTGGCAAGGGAGCAAACCTGTGCGAGATGACCCAGATCGGGTTGAAGGTACCCCCCGGGTTCGTGATCTCCACTACAGCCTGTCTCAAGTATCTGGACTCCCCATCACGGGAGTTGCCGGTGGGGATCATGGAGGAGGTCCGTGCCCATACGCGCAAGGTCGAGGAACAGACCGGCAAGGGCTTCGGCGACGCCAAGAATCCCTTGCTGGTCTCGGTGCGCTCGGGCTCCGCCTTGTCCATGCCGGGCATGATGGACACCATCCTGAATCTAGGCCTCAACGCTACAACCCTGGAGGGTGTGATCACCCAGACGGGTGATCGCCGTTTTGGCTATGACGTCTATCGGCGCTTCATTCAGCTCTTCGGTAAGGTGGCACAGGGTGTGCCAGACGAACGCTTTGATCAGCAACTAGAGGCGGTCAAGCAGCGCGCCGGGGTAATGGAAGACGTCGCACTCAGCGCCGACGACCTCCAGGAAATCAGTGAACGCTTCCTCCAAGTGGTGCAACAGACCACCGGCAGGCCCTTCCCTGAAGACCCCTTCGCGCAGATCGAGTTCGCGGTCAAGGCGGTGTTCAACTCCTGGATGGGCAAGCGGGCCGTGGATTACCGGAAGCAGTTCAACATCACCCCAGACATGGCCAACGGCACGGCGGTGAATGTCCAGACTATGGTGTTCGGGAATCGCGGGGAAGACAGCGCCACCGGTGTGGCCTTCACCCGCAATCCGGGGACCGGTGAAAACAAACTCTTCGGCGAGTACCTGGTCAATGCCCAGGGCGAGGACGTGGTGGCGGGCATCCGCACCCCCAAACCCATCGACCAGATGACGGCCGAGATGCCGCAGCTGGCCAAAGAACTCGCCGAGCTGCGCGACAAGCTGGAGACCCATTACCACGAGGTCCAGGACTTCGAGTTCACCATTGAGCGCGGTCGCTTGTTCTGTCTACAGACTCGCAACGGAAAGATGAACGCCACCGCCATGGTGCGCACCTCGATAGAGATGGAGCGCGCGGGGCTGATCGACAAGCAGCAGGCCCTGCTGCGCATCCAGCCCGAGTCACTGGAACAGATGCTGTTTCCCCACCTCGACCCCAGTGTACCTGCCGAGCCGGTAGCCCAAGGCCTACCAGCCTCACCCGGTGCCTCCTCCGGCATCGCCGTGTTCGACGCGGACCGCGCCGAGCAGATGGGCAAGGAGCTGGGGCACAAGGTGATCCTGGTGCGGGAGGAGACCAAACCCGAGGACATCCACGGTTTCTTTGCCGCCCAGGGTATCCTTACCTCCCGCGGCGGCAAGACCTCACATGCGGCGGTGGTGGCCCGGGGCATGGGCAAACCCTGCGTAGCCGGTGCTGAGGGCATCGCCGTCGATGTGGAACGCCGCGAGGTCCAGGTGGGGGAAGCCAGCTTCCACGAGGGGAACGTCATCACCATCGACGGCAGCACGGGCCAAGTCTATCTCGGCGAGATCCCCACCGTGGAGCCTGATTTTACCCAGGAGCTTGAGCAGCTATTGCAGTGGGCAGACGAAGCGGCCAGACTCCAGGTGTGGGCCAACGCGGATCTGCCCGACGACGCCCGCCGGGCTGTCAAGTACGGTGCCGCAGGCATCGGGCTGGCCCGTACTGAGCGCATGTTCAACGCCGTGGATCGCTTGCCTATCGTCATCGAGATGATCGTGGCTGAGACCCCGAATGAGCGCCAAGCGGCCCTGGACCAGTTGTTGCCCCTGCAAAGGGCCGACTTTAAGGAGCTGTTCCAGGTCATGGCCCCGAACCCGGTTACCATTCGCTTATTGGACCCGCCGATCCACGAATTCCTGCCGGACGAGCACCAGCTAGAGCGTGATCTGGAAGCCCTACACAGCCTTAACGAGACCATGCGCGGTGTAACCGTCCTGGCAGGCGCCATTGGCCTCATCCAGGCCCCTGACAAGCATCGCGCCGAGATCGACGGGGTACGCCGGGTGGTGGACCCGACCCTGGTCGAGGCGGCCATCGCCAAGAAGGAGACCATGCTACGCAAGGTACGCGTCCTCTACGAGACTAACCCCATGCTTGGTCACCGCGGCGTACGTCTTGGTATCACCTTCCCGGAGATCTACCGGATGCAGATCCGGGCCATCCTTGAAGCGGCTGCTGAGTGCGCGCAGCTGGGCATCAAGATCCAGCCGCGGATCAAGGTCCCTCAGGTCTGCGACCAGGAAGAGCTGCTGCGGGTCAAAGATTATGTGGATGAGATCCACAAAGAGATCAAGCAGCGTGACGGGCGTCCGGTGGATTTCAAGTTCGGTACCATGATCGAGGTCGTGCGTGCCTGCATGGAAGCCGGACCCCTAGCCGAAGTGGCGGAGTTTTTCTCCTTCGGCACCAACGACCTCACCCAGGCCGCCTTCTCCTTCTCGCGGGAAGATGCCGAAAACAAATTCCTACCCCTATACAGCCAGTCAGGGATCCTGCAAAACAATCCGTTCGAGGTTCTGGATGTTAAGGGCGTGGGTAAGCTCATGGAGCTTACCGTGAAGTGGGGCAAGGAGATCCGTTCCCGGATGCACATGGGCATCTGCGGCGAACACGGCGGCCATCCGGATTCCATCCGTTTCTGCCACCGGATTGGTCTCGACTACGTGAGCTGCTCAGCCCCGCGGGTACCGGTGGCCAGACTAGCTGCAGCCCACGCGGCACTCCTTGCCGGTCAATAGATAGCCCCGGCGGGGCCCATCACAGGAAGTTGGGCGAAGCCGTAGGAGGTGTTCTCGATTAGGGGTAGTTAGGGGTAGCACGATGATTTCCCTCGATAGGAAATCAGGAAATCTTCCAAGTCCGGTTGTCTGGCATGCTCCAGATCCCGATCCGACGCAAGCGCTTAGTGACTCCAGGACGGTTCCTTGCAGGTCCGGATCCTCTCCGACGCCAAGATATCCGGCACCGATAAGGCGGTCCCGCAGCGATTACCAATGCGTGACCAAATCGGTATCAGCATTGATGACTACACCGACGACACCACTTTTCCCGATTACCTTCATCTGTACAGGGATGCTTACGAGTAGCCCTTCAGGGCCCCATGAGATTTGATCTCATCAATTCGACCTACATTTCGGTTACCGCACAGGTGCTTGGGCACATGTTCGTCATCCTTGCCCTCGACGAGCAGGATCCTTCCAACGCACCTCGATGCGGTTTACGCGTCGCTATCTCCAACTCATCTTCACGGAAGACCGCGGGAATGATGTCCTCGCCCTCGTGGGCGAGCCGCACGAGCGCGTCTTCTTCCAATATTTCCGCTGCCGCCTTTTGAAATGCCTCAATCACATCCAGGCTATGCGATGCGGCAAAGATCTGTACCCCAGATGCCGCTGCGAGCCCGAATATCCTGCACCAGGTATCGAGTTGCACGCTGTAGCACATACCGTTCTCGAACTCGCCGATAGGCAGCAGCTCATCTTTGGCGTTGACGAGGGAAAGGGCGATCCCGAAGAGTCGACTCAACCCGTCACCAAGGGATCTTACCGGGACGCACGATTGCAGTACGCTGACATCTCAATAGATCGCCTTTTACCATCGATACGGCGGACGTTGATGGATCGATAATGTTACAATGCCTCCGTCGCCGCTGCTGTACAGAATAGGGCACCCATATTCCGGTCTCAGAGGGCATCATCGGCCATAAACGTAGCTCCGAGGACTTTTCAATGAAAAGACGCGCCCAGCGCCGGTATTAAACACCAACATTGGGAATACTGTCTTTCTCTGCTGGAATACCGTTCTCCTTATCGAGGGGTCCTCTCTAAAGCGGTACTATTTCCTCATCCCATTTCCGGCCAGTTCTTCGGATAACCAGCCCAGCGTCAATATCAATTGCATTGGCCGTTGACCACTGATGATCGCTACCACAAAACGCGATTTCGGAATCAAGAGTCTGGTCGTTCATGATATTTGCACCTTGCCGTTTCGGTGTCGAGTACATATTGGCTCATTGTCACATGCTTGGAATCCCTGCCAGCACTCGTTTGCATCCAGGAAATCGTCCGGTACCTCGGCATCTTGAACGCTGCAAAAAATCTTCCCAAGTCAATAGGTTGCGTGACATACCACGTCTCTGGTTGCTAGGTCGCGGTGGACGAACATCTCTATTGGTGTCGAATCGATAGACGGCAGGCAAACGCACCGCCTAGCTGCGCCCGTTAGTGTGGCGACTGACTCATGGCTGGGCCCTCCCGCACGGACGATGAAGCGACCGGATCATTTTTCCCCATGCTCAATTTAAACCTCGGCGGGGTTCCTCAGCCTAATTACATCAATTTACGTCGATATGCGGATAACGCTTTCGTGGAGGTTCTGTTCGCTTAACGTTATCAGTAGTTGAGAGCATCTCTACTAGGTCGTGTTGATATTTAGACGGATTTAGACGGTCTACACAACGGACCCTACGCTAACCGCTTGATTGATTGTTAGTATCCGCTGTACAGACCGCTTGGGTGTTGTAACTATTTAACATCTGAAAAACAATCGGTTAGGGTTAAATGTCAACGGGACCTAGAGTCCTTCCTTGAGGCTGGCCTTGATGAAGGGATCCAGATTGCCGTCCAGTACCGATTGGGTGTTGCCGATCTCCAGGTTGGTACGCAGGTCCTTGACCCGGGACTGATCGAGTACGTAAGAACGGATCTGGCTGCCCCAACCGATGTCGGATTTGGTATCCTCCACCGCCTGCCGGTCGGCCCGGCGTTTTTGGACCTCCAGCTCGTAGAGCTTAGCCCTGAGCTGTTTCATGGCCGTGGCCTTGTTCTTGTGCTGACTGCGTTCGTTCTGGCATTGCACCACGATCCCGGTGAGGTAATGGGTAATCCGCACCGCCGATTCGGTACGGTTGACGTGCTGGCCACCGGCCCCGCTGGCACGGTAAACATCAATTCGTAGATCCGCCGGGTTGATCTCCACTCCTACGTCGTCGTCCACCTCCGGGGCCACGAACACGGCGGCGAAGGAGGTGTGGCGTCGGTTTCCTGAATCGAAGGGAGATTTGCGCACCAGCCGATGCACGCCGATCTCGGTACGCAGCCAACCGAAGGCATAGTCACCGTCGAACTTGACAGTTGCACTCTTGATGCCCGCGACCTCACCCGGAGAGACCTCGATCAGCTCGGTCTCGAAGCCGCGCCGCTCTCCCCACCGCAGATACATACGTAGCAACATCTCGGCCCAATCCTGGGCCTCGGTTCCACCGGAACCGGACTGGATGTCCAGAAAGGCGTTCCTGGCATCCATCTCCCCGGAAAACATGCGTCGGAACTCCAGCTCGGCGATGCGCCGCTCACAATCCGCCACATCGGCCACCACCGCATCGACCGTTTCCGCATACGCCTCCTCCGCGGCTAGGGCCAGAATGTCGGAGGTATCGGACAAGGTCGCATCCAGCGCGTCAAGACTGACTACCACAGCTTCCAGCGCGGCCCGTTCCTTGCCCATGGCCTGCGCGTGCTTGGGGTCCTGCCACAGATCCGGCGCCTCGAGCTCCCGCAGAACCTCCGTCAGGCGCTCCTGCTTCTCCGCATAGTCAAAAATACCTCTGAGGGCCCGAACACGCTCCATAAGATCGCCGATCCTCGCTACGATGGGATTGATATCCTGCATGAATTCCTCCGACCAAGGCCCAGAATAATGAAGGTCGAATGGTAATCGAATTTGAACTGAATCTGTGAAAATCTATGTAATCTGTGGATAAAGACTATCATTTTGCGGTCCAAATCTTTAGGGTTCAAACTAGAGGGCAGACTCAGATCTGCAGACTCAGATCTGCGGAGTCCAGGGCTAGACTCGACACCCAGCGGGACCATGGGTGTCATTTCCCCACCGCAGCGCCCAGAACCGGGTGCAATCGTACTTAAGATAAAGGCCCTACATGGCAAACATCCGGATCAAGAGAACTCACGCACTCGGAACCGCCAACGCCCGGGCCCAAGTGGCGACGTTCGCACAGTCCCTCAAAGAGGAGTTGCAAATCGATTACGCGTGGGATGGAAATCGGCTTATATTTAAGTGCGTCGGGGCCGCCGGCATCCTCGAGGTTGGCGCCGATTCCATCAGCCTGGATATCGAGCTCGGCTTGTCCCTCTCGTTGCTGGCAAGTACCATTGAGAAAGACATCAATAAAAAATTGGACGATGCGGTGAAATGACAGCTTCCACAACCGTTCCAGTTGCTATCGGCTGGAATGATCGTTGCCAGGTGGGAATTTCGCCTACTAAGAGAGTGCATTTTCCCACAGTACACCGTAATACGAGGATTAGAAAGGTTCTTATCAGGGGCCCGACTTAGGTTCCTGATAGCGTGGAAAATGCTGGTTCTCAGGAGAACAGAGCTAGGCCCTGGAGCACAAGGTCAGGTCTATGTTGAATCGGGAGGTGCAGAGCGGAGATCAACCGTTCCGCATCTCCCCCCGAGAGGATGCACTGAGGCGTCCTACCGGCCTGCTCGGTCAAACGCTTAAATAGCCGCTCGGCTAGCGCTGCAGGGGCCTGGACCAAGCCTACGGCAATGGCGGCACCCGTATCCGTGGCCCAGGGGACCGCGGACTCTGTGGGCTCGAGCTCGACCCAGGGGATCCGAGTGCCAGCGATCAGCCTAGCGCGCATCATCTCAATTCCCGCCATGATAAGCCCACCCAGGTGGCTTCCATCCCCGAGCAGCAGGTCATAGGTGATGGCAGTACCCGCGTCGACCACCAGGACCGGGCCTTGGCAGATCCGATAGGCGGCAATCAGGGCCAGCCAGCGGTCGACGCCGAGTTGCTCTGGTCGCTCATAAGCGATGGTGACGCCGAAAGCCTTCGGCTGGGGGGTGACGAATAGCGGATCGCGGTCCCAGTAGGAACGACAGACCCGTTCCAAGGTCCTAGCCAGCTTGGTGCCGCCGACGTTGCTGACGAGGATCCGTTCCGGTGGCGGCAACTGTTCCCAAGCCGCAGGCAAGTCAATCAGGAAACCGCCGTGGTGGCGAATGATCCGCATCGCTTCCAGTGAACCATACTCACCGCAGGTCCATTTGAGGTTAGTGTTGCCGATGTCGATGAGGAGGTCCATTGGATCCGTTGCCGAGCCGCGCATAACCTATAGGGCCTGTCGGGAGTGAGTAAAGGAATCTTGTTGTTACCAGTTCCTTTAACGGTTAGGATGGGTGGCAAGACTGGCTTGTTATCACCGAATCAGCGCAATCGAGGCAGCTTGTCGGCAGTGGCGAACATGTTGGTTGATTTGTGACCCTGGCTTTCCTGACCTTGTTACTCCATAGATCGTGAACAGGCTCTAAGATCGACCTCTAAGATCGCCATTTCGGATAACCTGGGGGAAACCGCCAGCGTTGAGTTGGTAGACCTCCAGTGTGCACCCGGTAGGACCAACTAAACACCATAGTTGTGCATACAGGAGACAGAATCTCGCAGACCCAATTCTAGGATCACCTCGAAGTGGCGATCTTCCAGTGGTGGGTAAGGCATTCGCTTAAAGTGAATCTCCAGCTCATCAACAATCCACCAACCTCCGGGACCTCACTTACCCTTCTGAAACTGAAACGGACCGAATAATCCGACCGAATAATCCGGTAATCCGGCACCGAACACCGATCCAGCGATTGCATGGACTCCAAATAGGCCGCAGCTGCGTGTGGAGTTGCCCCGTTCAGGCTCTCTCCAGTCGCTTCTCAGACAGAGCCTCAAGAGATTCATAAAGAGTCGGTGGGGTTGAAGGGCTGGTTGCGCCACCTCCACTGCCTTTCACCCCGGATATGTTCCCTCGTTTTTCATATCCCTGGACTGTGCCACGCGGACTTGTGCCAAGCACAGGCAGTGTAGCATGATCGAGATCAGCCTGTGTGGTCTGCTCCTGCCCGAAAATGTAACTGTTGTTCAAGTATGCCTCTCCCAGAGTTTTCGTATCCCATCTACCCATTTTAGCAACGAGTTCGAGCACACTGATCATCAATGGCTTGCAGACGCAGCATTGATCTTCTGATGCGTTCATATCAGAAAATACGATCTCCGGATCGTACAAGCAAATTATAGGTAGACACTGTCTTTTGAATGATCTGAGCAATATCGTGAGCCAGAATGGTTCACCCAACTCCCGACACCACTCTACCGAGTAAATGCTCCGAGATTAGGTCGTGTTGACATTTAGGGATGTCCACACAGTAGACTCTAAAATAATCAAACGGTTAGCGTAGGTCCCGCTGTGCGGACTGCTTGGATTGCAGCCATTTAACACATAAAAAAAAGTTAGTTCAATTCAAATATTGACAGGACCTGATTTTGAATCTGAACTTCAAGGATCTTATAGATTCTTTTGTAAGAGCTAGTGACTCAAATTCCCATTGTTTTTCCATCCATGGCATATGGATTCCAGCACTCCCTGCCGGAACGATGAGGGAATGGCTGGTAGACTTCACCACTTAAAATTCAGCTAGTACCCCTTATTATTTGGTTAGTCACCGCATCCTATCCTTTGCGCCTCAACCTATTCCATAGCCAATTCCGGTTCCAGCCGCAGGCTGACTTCACCGGCCTGAAAGGTCCGGATGCCGCCGTCCGTATTCAGGCGCAGGGCGCCTTCCGGCGTCACCCCAGCATGGATGCCTGAGAAGCTTTGGTCGGCCAAGCGGATTTCGACCGCTTCGCCACGGTAGCGGTCGAAACGCTCCCACTCCGGGAGGAAGGGGCCGAGCCCGTTGCTGCCGTAACACACCATGGTGTCGGTGAAGCACTCCGCCAGTCGGGCTGCGAGCCGGTTGCGGCTGATGGTGTCGAGCCCGGCAACGGAATCCAGATCTGCCCAGGGTTGATCAATCGCGGTGGCCTGAGCTGCGGGGAGCTGGATGTTCAACCCCAACCCGAGCACCACCAAGCTCGGTCCTTGGGCCTCGCCCGCTATCTCCAGAAGCAGACCAGCGAGCTTGCGGCGGTTCCACAGGACGTCGTTGGGCCACTTAAGGCCGATACCGGACACGCCTTCCGCCTCCAGGACGCCGGCTACCGCAGTGCCCGCGGCCAGACTCAGGCCGCCGAGTACCCCTGGTCCGAAGGGGTAGCGCCACAGCAGGGAGAAGTAGATGTTAGTGCCGAAGGGGGAGATCCAGGTCCTGCCACGCCTCCCGCGGCCGGCATGCTGGCGCTCGGCGAGACACAGGGTGCCCGAAGGTGCGCCTACTTGCCCCTCGCGCATCAGATGGCTATTGGTCGAGTCGATATCGGCGTAGACCTCCAGCCGCTTGATCCGGTGTCTGGCTTGGCGCGAGAGTGTAGCCAGGATGCGTTCAGAATCGAGCAGATCGAGGGACACCGCCAAGCGATAGCCGCGCCCGCGCACCGAGCGGATCTCCAGACCCAGTACCTCACCGGCTTTGTGGACCGCCTTCCAGACCGCCGCTCGGCTGATATCCAGAGCTTGCGCCAGGTCCGCGCCGGAGTGAAGTTCGCCGTCGGCAAGCCGTCGGATAATCCTGAGGTGAGTTTCCATTCTCGCAAGACAGTCGATCTATTGACGCTGGTCAGTGATTTAGAACCTAGAAATAACATAAATTAATACTCTTGCACGTGTCGGAGTCAATCTCCGATTGCCCACAGGATGCTGTAACCAAGGCACACGTGGATATCCGTGAAGCTGTGTGGAACCAGGATGCCTCACCGTCTTTCTGCGCGTAAGCGTATAGCAATGAAGACGCTCGCAATGCTGGGTCTGCCCGCGGGTGCCTTACTGCCCGTTAGCGGGCAGTAAGGCACCTTGAACATGAAGAGCGTCGGGTCGGAGAATCCTTAGGGATTAAGGTTTCCTTTGATCCCTGATCCCCTAAATTTAAAGATCCCGGTCGTCGTAGCGACGGGGCAACATTAACTAGGAAGGAGGATCCCCCATGGGGTGGAAGATACCGCGCCTTTCCCGCCGTGCATTCCTGAAAACCACCGGCTATGGAACCGCCGGGATCAGCCTGCTCTCTCCCATTTCTCCCATCGGCAACCTGGTCGGCAAGGCCGTTGCCAAGGATAGAAAAGAAGAGCAGAAGGAGGTCACCTATAGCATCTGCAACTTCTGCTCGTCGTTGTGCAACCTGGAGGTTACTACCCACACCAATAACGGCGACAAGCGTATCGTCAAAATCGATGGCAACCCCAATTCCACGCTCAACCGCGGCAAGATATGTGCCCGCGGCCAGGCGGGAATGCGCCAGACCTATGATACGGACCGCCTTAAGACGCCCCTGATCAGGGTCGAGGGAACCAAGCGGGGCGAATACGCCTTCCGCGAGGCGAGCTGGGAGGAGGCCTGGAAGTATATTGAAGACAAGCAGAAATCGGCCGAGATTAAGCCCTGGGAGTGGACCATGGTGGGCGGCTGGACCTCCTGCGTCTTTTATATGAACTGGGCCGTGCCCTTCGCCGTAGCTAACCAGATACCCAACATCATCGCCTCGCCCATGCAGCACTGCGTGACCACCGGCCACCTAGGCACGGATATGGTCACGGGCAACTTCAACATCCACGACGAGGTCCTGCCGGATTTCGATAACGCCAAGTACATCCTATTCGTGGCCAACAACGCTTCCATCGGGGCGGTCTCCACTTGCCGCATGGTACGCTTCGCCCAGGGCCTCAAGAACGGCGCCAAGGTGGTGGCACTCGATCCGCGCCGTTCCGAGACCGCAGCCAAGGCAGATGAATGGATCCAGATCCGTCCGGGGACCGATCTGGCCTTCATGCTGGCCCTAATGAAGATCCTTATGAAGGAGGGGTACTACGATGAGTATTTCCTCCGGCGTCATACCAACATGCCGTTCCTCGTCTACCAGGACGACCAAGGCGAGCTGAGGATGGTCACGGACGCGGAAGGTCGCCCCAAGGTAGTCATAGAGGGCTCCAACGAGGTCCGGGTTCTGGAGAAGTTCAGCAACGACAATTTCAGGGAGGCTACGATCAAGGCGCAGAGAAGTACCACCGCCGCCTCCATGTCGGGACCGGCCGTGTCGGAACAAGCCAGCCACGATTCCCATGACTCCAAGGGTAACGTCATCCTCCCCCTCCTCAAGCTGCCGGAACCTATCACGGTCGATGGCAAACAGGTCAAGACGGTGTTCGAAGCCCAGCTCGGAATGCTCACCGAGTACACCCCCGAGTGGGCGGAGACGATCACTGGCGTGCCGGCTACAGACATTGCCCGCATCTCCCGCGAGTTTGGCACCACCCGCCCGGCCATCGTGGACCCGGGTTGGCACGGCGCCCGCTTCGGCAATGTACTGATGCTGCGCCGGGTACAGGCCATGGTGCAGGCGCTCGTCGGCGGTCTCGATTCGGTGGGTGGATGGGTGAACTCCGGCGAGGTACACCACAAGGCAGCCCACATGTACAAGGATATGAAGGAGATGGGGGTATCCATAGACGCCTTGGTAGGCAAGATGCACGAGCCGTTGGCAAACCTGACTGGCATGGCCTTTATCAAGCTAGTTATCGGAGCCTTCTCCGATCAAAAAGGCCAGTTCTTCAAGCATGGTAAACCCGGCTGGTCCTGGGCCTTCAGCCAGCAACAGAGAGAGGCCGGCCGTCCCAATATTGCCCTGCCAGTAATGACCGACACTGGACTGCTAGAGTCGGTGAAGGGTGAGCTCCAATTCAACGGCGAGCCCTATCGCACCCGCGCTATTCTCATCAACGCGGCCAATCCGGTCCGCCACTACTATCCCGACGCCTATTGGCGGGAGGTCTTGAGTCACGAGAACATGGAACTGGTGATCGCAGTGGACGTGCTGCCTTCGGACACGGTCCCCTACGCGGACGTGATCCTCCCCAACAGTACCTACCTGGAGCGTGACGAGCCTACCCTCTACGGCAACGGCACCAATCAGGATCTGGCCCTGACCACCCGCTATGCAGCCATCGACCCCATCTACAACACCGAGGAAATGGCGGACATCCTCTACCGGCTGACCGGTATCATCAGCGGCAACCAGGAAGGTTTCATCGGTCTGATCGAGCATCTCACGGGGATAAGGGCCAAGGACGTCATGGCGGCCTACGCCGATACCCAGCAGACGCATAAAGACAGGAAAGGACAAGGGGCCTTCGCTGCCGCCTGTCGCAGGGCGTCCTTCATTCTGCATGCCGAGCGTGACCATACCACCCCGGAGCACATCGACCGAATACTGCGCAAGAAGGGGATCTATCACGAAAAGGATATGCAGCATATCCTCGCCCATGAGGCCATGCCACGTAAGATGCCGGTACCCACCGACAGCGGACGGGTGGAGTTCTTCAGCAGCCTGATGCGTGCCCAGCGCGATCTCGGCCACACTCAGGATAACTTCAGCGTGCTAGCCACCTGGATCGCCCCCGAGTTACCGGAAGACAGGGCGTTGGCGGAAGATGAATTCTATTTCACCTACGGCAAGTCGCCCACCGTCTCCCACGCTTCCACCAACAGCAACAACCCGGTGTTGTCCGGCATCAACAAGTTCAAGGACGACCTCTATAAAGGGGTGTGGATCCATCCGGAGCGGGCCAGGAGGCTGAATATCAGAAGGGGAGACCGAATTCGTATCGTCAACAACAAATCCGGTCAGGAAGTCGCGGGCCGTGCCTATGTCACCCGCCTAGTGCAGAAGGACACCCTGTTTATCCACTCCTCTTTCGGGGTGGAAAATAAAGCCTTGACCAAGACCTCCGGAGACGGCACCCCCACCAGCGCCCTCATTCCCCATCAGGTGGAGCCCGTGGTGGCTGGATTCAGGTCCCAGGAATTCACCGTCAAAGTGGCCCGCGCCTGAGGCGAGGGAGGATTAAGATATGGCTAGATACGCGATGGTTATCGACCTCAACACTTGCGTGGGCTGCAACGCCTGTATGGCCGCCTGCGCCCTGGAAAATCAGACTCCCGTGTGGGATACCAAAAAGTGGCGTACCTATGTCCACGACGAAGAGGTCGGGACGGGCAACGACGTGCACCGCCGCTTCTTCCCACGCCTGTGCAACCACTGCGACAACCCGCCCTGCATGCACGTCTGTCCCACCGGGGCGACCTACAAAACGGACGAGGGCTTCGTGCTGGTAGACGAGGACCTCTGCATGGGTTGCCAAGCCTGCGCCATGGCCTGCCCCTATCACGCCCGAGTGAACATCACCTACGCAGACGTCGAGAAGGGCAAGGAATTCTACGGTTCGGACTACCACCGCACCCGTCCTAGCGTGGACAAGTGTTCCTTCTGTAACCACCGGGTGGAGAAGGGCTTGAAACCCGCTTGCGTGGAGACCTGCGTTGGCGAGTCACGGATGTTCGGTAACCTGGAGGACCCGGACGATCCGGTTGCCCAGATGATCGCGAGCGGAGCTGCCCGGCCACTGATGCCCCACATCGGCACCAAACCCAGGGTCTATTACATCGATGATTTGAAGTGGAGGGGCTGAAATGGAGATCAACATTACTCACGCGACCCAGGATGTCTGGACCTGGTGGTTTGCTGTCTACCTGTACACCGGCGGACTCGGGGGGGCGGTGCTGGCGGTGACCTTCCTTACCGACCTGTATCTCAAGGCCCATCGTAACTTGGTGCTCTGGGGAGCGCTCACCGGGGTGGTGCTGCTATCCCTGGGTTCTTCCATGCTGTTCCTGCACCTGCTTGATCATCTGGCGGTGATCCATGTGCTCAACCCCCTGGCCATGCTCAACCAGCCCACGGCCTGGATCGCCTGGGGCACCCAGCTCATCCTGTGGATGATGGTCTGGGGCGTGCTCTACACGCTTCCCTATGCCTGCGTGACCCCCTTGTTTCAGCGCACCCCGGTACTGGGGACTATCCTGGCCTGGTCCTGGGTGGAGAGGCTAGGAGATTTCGTGGCCAGGCATCGCAAATTCTTCGGTTGGCTTGCGGTGGTCAACGGGGCTGGTGTCGCTGTCTATACAGGTCTGTTGCTGCAGTCCTTCCCCTCCGTGGCCCTGTGGGCGAATCCCGGGGTACCCTTGCTGTTCACGGTCTCCGCATTCTCCACCGGCATGGCCTTCCTGCTGCTGATCATGTACACCATCCTCCACGAGGCGGAGGACGACCACATCCGGGTGCTCTATGAGCGTATCGACCTAGTGCTGATCGCAACCGAGCTGGTAATCATCTTCTCCTTCTTCTTCTACCTACAACGCGGCCCCGAATCGGCGCAGCAGTCGAAAGAGATCCTGTTCACCGACATGGGTTGGCTAATCGGCTTTATCGGGTTCGGCCTCATCGTCCCCTTCTTCCTGGAGCTCAAAGGGGTCATCAAGGGTTGGACCAGCCATGTGCCCATCATCGCCGCTTCTATCTTCGTGCTTACCGGCGGCTACCTGCTGCGGCATTACTTTATGTATGCGGGGGTCTACACCTATCCTTGGTAGGCTGTTTCCAGCCTGCTGAGGAGCAGGCCGGCGAAGAGGCGCGCAAGCGCCTCTTCGTGTAATTGGGGGTGCCCGTCCGGCGTTCGTTATTCGGTGCTGCCCGAGAAGGCGTCTATTAACCACGAAATACACGAAAAGATACGAAATTGTCATCCCGACGCTAGGTAAGGACCTTTTTGTGTTCGTTCGTGTCTTCTGTGATTCCTCCTTGCTGAATCATTCAGAATTGCTCGTACAACACCCGCGCGAGTTCGATCCCCATGTTTAACAAAGCCCACAATCTCGTTGAACGCTTTTTAATCTCATCAAACAGTTCCGGCGCATCGCCACGCGCTACAATAAGCAGGATGCCTGCTACCTCGCGTTCGTGACCAGCGCCTCGGTCTTGATCATGCCTGGTAAAGCATGATTGTTAAGATCCGGTTTTTATCATAACTAACTGATATAACAGTCCTGTTCTATAGGAAGTCTCTTAAATGTCAACACGACCTAGGTCGCGTGGTAGTCGTAGATGTCAACAGGAACTAACGCCAACCGTTAAATTAGGACAAGATTAACAGGGTGATCAGGACTAACAGGATTGTTTTTCTTAAATAAGAGTTCTAACATACTGTTAGCCTGGGGAATCCTGTATCATTAGGCGACAAGCCCGGAGGTTAAGGGTTCACTCCTTGATTAAATGTCAACATGTCCTAGGGGTGGTGTACCGTGCCCAACGATATATAGATATTGGACAAGCCGTTGCCCAATTCCGGAGATTTCCGTGACTAAAAGTATGACTGCCTTTGCCTGTGAATCCGCGACCGGGGGTGAAGGCGAGCTGACCTGGGAGCTACGCTCCGTCAACCATCGTTATCTGGAGGTCTCCGTGCGCCTCCCGGAAGGGCTGCGGATGTTGGAGCCCGCGGTACGTGAGCGCTTCGCTGCACATCTCGGGCGGGGCAAGCTGGACTGTACGCTGCGCCATCTGCCGGGTCCGAGTGCGGCCTGTAACCTACGTATCAACCGGCATTACCTGGCGCTGCTGCTGGCCGTCGGGGACGAGGTGGCGGAACTCATCGGTCACCGAGCGCAACCCGCTCCATTCGAGCTCCTGCGCTGGCCCGGTGTATTGCAGGAGCAACCGCCTGACTTGGAGTTGGTTATGCAGCGGTCCCTGGACCTACTAGACCGAGCCTTGGACTCCCTGGCCGTGGCCCGCGAGCGGGAAGGAACACGGCTGGCAGATCTTGTCCGAAAACGCTGTGACAGGCTAGCCGCCTGTGCAGCCCGGATCAGGAAGTACATGCCTCAAGTCATGGCGGAGGTACGGGAGCGCATCCACGACCGGCTGCAGGAAGCGCGCACCGAGCTTGATCCGAACCGCCTGGAGCAGGAGCTCGTCCTGCTCGCCCAACGCCTGGATGTGGACGAGGAGCTGGATCGTCTGATGGCCCATATCGATGAGGTCCAATCAGTGTTGAATAACAGCGGTCCTGTTGGTCGCCGACTGGACTTCCTGATGCAGGAGTTGAACCGGGAGGCTAACACCTTGGCTTCGAAAGCCTCCGACGTCGAGGTCACCCGCATGGCCGTAGAGATGAAAGTCCTGATCGAGCAGGTGCGCGAGCAGGTGCAGAATATAGAGTGAGGTTCTATCCCGCCTCGTCCTGGTAGCCATTTTCGAACCGCAAAAGCGCAATCGGGAATTCTTTTACGGAATTTCCCAGTTTAAGGTCTTGATATTTTGCTCCATATGGTTCTATAACTAATTCTCATCATTCGGTGAAAGTAGTCTGTGCAGGATGGGACGTCATGGATATCATGCGGGTTTTCGATCAATT